>JACCED010990841.1_pt1 | contig 27823 bp, 26 predicted proteins | sample 7455021 | NCBI WGS metagenome assembly JACCED01 (sample SAMN15323456, study PRJNA562643) | freshwater metagenome | isolation source: river surface water | place: USA:Blue River Watershed | collected 2017-08-19 | reverse complement strand
TATATTGGAATATTCGTGGTCTTAATTAGCATTAATGTTCTGTTCGCCTTACAAATTGATCTAATTCTTTATCTCAATATCTTTATCGTGATTGCTACATATGTTTTCGTACCAACCTTGTTGGATTCATATCCACAAACCAGTAAAGAACTTACCATTAAAAAGGACTACCACATGGTCTGGCAACGCGCATTTATGTTTGTCATTGCGCCCGTCATTGCCGTTTTCTCTTTACTCGTTGTACTTTATCTTGTTACAGGATTCTTTAGTTCCGCGACATATGAAGCGACGGTATATACTTTCTCTGCTTTGGTGATTGCCTTTGTTGGTATTAGTGCCCAAGTTGCGCTAGCACCGCTTTCAAAAGCCAATAAATTTGTTGAAATATATGTAACTTATTTTCATTACGTACTTGTTTTGGTGATCTTGGGTTATTACCTAGAACAATTCAAAACCATTGCCTTTGATGGTATTTCATTGGATGTCACGATTCAATTGATGCTTGGGGTATGGCCACTCATGTATGCATTCTTTATGATACGTAAGCATCAAGCCGCGGTTCAACGTGGTCTACTTGCGCTCACAGGTGCATTTGTCGTGATCGCCGCCTTTCCCGGATTGAATGCTGTCGATTTAACCACAATGTTATTGAATGCCCAATTTAAACAAACGCTCGAAGCTAACGATATGTTGGGCGAAGACAATTCAATCATCCGAAAAGACGTTCTCGAAGATGAAACGTATTTTTACTTATTCGGAACACTTGATAAAATGGATCAACTTGGCATGAACCGATTCCCATTGGTCCCTGTCGATTATAGTCACCCAGCAGATTTTGATACGATATTTGGAGCGCGTGAAATTGACCCAGTTGATCCCGATAATGAATTTTTATTCTATAGTCTGGGCTTAAATGTTATTGATTTATCGAACCTCCAATATGAATCCTTAGTCTTTGTGAGTTCGATTGATAATTTAGAAGAAATCCCGTTTAATGGTCCAACCATACAACTCAGTTATCAAACCGATCGAAGCATTCATCAATATTTACTTACCGTCACCCGTGAAGATATCTCCGAAACAATAGATGTATATGAAGATGTTGCGAAGGTGCTTCAAACTCGTTTTGCAGAAAACGAACGTAATGACATTCAAGATCCAAATGAATTATTGGTCGAAATCGCATTTACAACCTTTGCCCTCGATATTTGGGTACTATCTTGTATTTCTACACAAACGGAAGATTATAACGACCTATCGATGGGATTTTATATCGGCCTAAGCAGTCTGAATGGTTAAGCTACTACAACCCACACAGTGGGGAAAACTACAGTTAAAGAATCGTGTTGTCATGGCACCGATGTGTATGTATCAAGCGGATATAAACGGTATCATTCAACCTTTTCATTATGCTCATTACACGGCAAGAGCGTATGGTGGCGTGGCATTAGTGATTACAGAAGCAACTTCCGTGGAATCACGAGCTAGAATTTCAGATCGTGATTTAGGTATCTATGATGATGGTCATATTTCAGGTTTAAAAAAATTAGTTGAAGACGTACATCAAGCAGGTAGTCTTATCGCCATACAGCTTGCCCACGCCGGAAGAAAAAGCGGAATTAAAAATCAAACCTCCATTGCCCCAAGTGCGATTGCATTCTCTCAAGATTATGGAACGCCAAAAGCCATGACTTTGGCGGATATTAAGGAAGTCATTGGTGCCTTTGAAAAAGCTGCTCAACGTGCTCAACTTGCTGGTTTTGATGGCGTAGAAATTCATGGCGCACATGGATACTTAATCAATGAGTTTTTATCACCTTTAAGTAATCAACGTCAAGATGCTTATGGTGGATCGATTGAAAATCGTACCCGGTTTTTAAAAGAAATTTTAATGGCAGTTCGCAAAGTTTTTAAAGGTGAGGTATGGGTTCGCTTATCAGCAGAAGAATATGCAGAAGGTGGTCATCATGTTCCTGAAACCATTCAAGTTCTCAAACTCATTCAACCTTATATCGCAGGCGTCAACGTTAGTAGTGGCGGTGTTGTTCCCTACCCGATTCAACCTAAACCAGGATACCAATTACCCTTTGCCCATCAGATTCAAGCATCAGGCATCCACACCATTGGTGGTGGACTAGTAACAACGTTGGAACAAGTTGAATCCGCACTCGATCAAGATTGTCATTTAATTTATTTAGGTAGAGAATTATTACTCAATCCTTATTTTGTATTACAACAAATAAAAAAACATGCGCCTGAGCACATGTTGAAACCCTATCAAAGAGGATAATTAGTCCTCTTCTTTTTGATTTGGTTTTGGTGATTTCTTTTTCGTCATGGTACCCCAAACTTTTAATTTGAGAAAACCAATCACAACCACGGCAACGGCGATTAATATCCAACCCCACCAAGGCATGTTATGAGCTCCTTTCTGCGTTCACACGCCGAATAAAAAAGCGTAAAGCAAATGAAGCGATGATCACCATATAAACGGTTCCAATCAGGAGGTACCAACCAAAGGTTAAGTCATCAGGTCCTTGGGTATTGAGTGCTAAATTATAGAAACCTTTCACCGCCCAAAAATTGGGTGAAATACCTAAAATGAATTGTTTCCAATCTCCAAAAGCTTCTAATAAAATCAGTAAAGGTACCATAAAGACAATCCCACCAGATTTCATCAGGGCAAAACCTTCAATTTTATTTTTTGCTAGGGCTGCCATAAGTGCGCCTGCGGTTGGCGTAATCAAACTCGATACCATTGAAAATAAAATAATCGACCCATTATCAATGGAAGCCAAACCAAACGAAACTTCTCCATACGTAAATGAAAAGGTGTCACCAAATAAATATTTCATGCCAAATAACATCACAAAATTTCCAAGCACACCAAAGACCAATGCATAAGTCGTTTTAAACAAGGTATAACCTTGGACCGTAATCGGAGACACGGCAATGGCTTTGATGGTTTGTTCATCTTTATTTTCTAATAAAGAAAAACCAAGAATCACACCTGACATAAAACCACCGATGGCGAGGATGAGTAAAAATAAAAGCAGCATACTGAGAGCATATTCTGGTCCTTGTGTGTCTAATCCACTTCTGACAAGGATGGTGGGGATTAGCCATCCGACAAAACCAAGCATAAAAAAAGGATAGATGAGCATAAATAAATTTAATGGATCCCGTAAGAGTGTCTTGAGTTCATAACGAAAGAGTTGCCAGTATTTTTTCATGCGCTGATCGCTTCCTTTCTAAATTTTGGAAGTACATAAAGAGGGAACAAAATCGTTGGATAGCCAATTAAAAATATCAACGTTACCATCAACGTACCATCCGAAAGTGGAAGCCATATATGTGATAACGCTTGCTGGCCTGCAAACGTTGGAGAGAACAATGCCACCCATTGCCAAGATGAAGGAATGATATCCAGATTGACCAAGATAATCGGAACAAATAGAAGGAGCACCACAAAGGTATATTTGATTAACAAATCCATAAAGTCATGACTAAGATATATCAAAACATAACCCAAACTTAGATGAGCGATTGTGACAAGTACGATGATGCCTAATGCTGGCAAGATTGGAAACATCGTGCTATGAACGATGAGCATCGTGAGCCAAATCAGAACAAGTGAGATCACACTACCCAGCAAAGCTCCGGCAACTTTTGACATTAAAAGAATGATAGGTGAAGTGGGAGAAACTAAGACTGCCTTCATCGTCCCTTCTTGCTTTTCGTAATAATAAGCTGCAGCCAGTAAGATGATGGCCATGAGACCACTATCAAGCATCAGGATCTGAGGCAATAATGCATTAGCCTCCGCTTCACTGACTAGGACAATAATTACCAACCAAATTAAACTAACAAGCAAACCAAAAAAAGTAATTTTATAACGCCATAATCGAAGGATTTCACCTTTGAATAAGGACCAAAATTTACCCATGTTTTTTTCCAGTGATTTCGATAAAGATTTTATCGAGAGACGTTTCTTGAGAATGCATCGTCACAATTCGATTGTCTTTTAAAATCGTTTGAAACAGTGAGTGATTGGATAAACCATCGAGTGGAAGGATTAAGGATTTCAATTGTTCTTTTTCACTATATTCAATCTTTACTTCGCGTCGACCATACTTCAATTTCAAGGATTTAGGAGAGGCGGTTTCAAGTAATTGACCATTAGCAATAAAAGCAACTTCATCGCATAATTCTTCAACATCACCCATTAAATGGGTTGTAATTAAAATCGTTTTCCCTTTTTTCTTTTCTTCCAAAATCATATCTTTAATGATTCTTGCATTACTTGGATCTAAACCATTCGTCGGTTCATCCAGAAACAATACTTGAGGATCATTCAATAATGCTTTTACAAAATTGAGTCGCATCTTCATGCCTTTTGAGAATTGGCCAACAGGCTGATGCATCGCCTCGCCCAGACCAACACGAACAAGTAAGTCGCGATAGTTTATTTTCTTCTTATAAAGAGAGGCAAAATATTTTAGGTTTTCATCTGCTGTTAACTTATTAAAGTGCACTGGCATTTCGAATCCGACGCCAATATTTTCATAAAACGATTGGTTTAACGTTTTTAACGGTTTCCCTTTAAACGTTACATTGCCTTCATAACCAGGTAATAATTTGATGAGAACTTTTTGTGTTGTCGATTTTCCAGCACCGGAAGGGCCTAGTAATCCAAAGATTTGACCTTCTTGGATGTCTAAGTTTAAATCTTTGATAACGTAATCATTTTTTAAGCTATAACGATAATGGAGTCCGCGAATTTCGTATACATTTGCCATTGGTTAATCCTCCTTGGCGAACACGAAGGCTTCTAATATTGCAAAGGATTGTTGATAATCCTTTATTAATACATCTGCTTCCTTGTGTCCATGTAGGGCAGATTGGTAACCTAACGATAAGTAATACAACAATTTCCAAAACTGATCAGGATGAACGGACTTTTTCATACGCTTAAGATCTTCAGGTGTAAAGGGTGTTGGTGGAATGTCGGGGATCTTAGTTTGTTCAAGTAAGGCAAATTTAAAAATTCCTGGATATGTTTTTTCTAAAGTAAATTTAGCAACTTGGATATCCTTGAGAACCTGAATAAACGATTGGTTTTGTAACGTGGGTTTCTTAAGGCCTAATAATTGTTGATTTGCAAAATGCAGACAAGCTTTATAGAGCTTTTCTTTCGTGCCGAAGTGATGAAACAATAGCGGCTTTGAAACGTTTGCAAGTTTAGCAATGTTGGACATGGAAGCTTTGGACTTACCCAACTCACTAAAAACAACAAAACCAGCCTTGATAATGCTTAACTTACGATTACTTACTTCCATTGATTTAAGTATACTGACCGAAAAGGTCAGTGTCAATCTTTGGTGAATTTTTCCTCACTACAAAGGTATAATTATATTGTTTATGACAGATAGTAAAAGTGTATTTCAACGCTATGAGAAGAAGTTCATTCTTACGCGTGAACAATATGAAAAGATTTTAATTTCGATCAAACGAAATATGACCTTTGATCCATTTTGTAAAGGTGGCAAAACCTACCATTTAAGAAATGTTTATTTTGATACACCCGATCACCAATTGATTTCCTTATCCTTATTAAAACCTGATTTTAAAGAAAAGTTACGCATTCGAAAATATGGAACGCAAGGCGATAATACGAATATCGTATTTCTTGAAGTTAAAAGAAAAATTAAAGGTGTTGTCACAAAACGTAGAGCGTCCTTAACTCTTGATGAAATTGAACAATTTATGCACCAAGGGGTCATCCCTCAAAGAACAAGTTTTTATGATCAACAAATTCTCAAAGAGTTAAAGTACATGACCGAGATTTATCAATTAAGAAAAGCTGTATTTATTGAATATGACCGTTTGGCGTTTTTTGATAAGAAAGATCCTGAATTTCGGGTAACGTTTGACCATCAGATTTATACGCGTTATGATAATTTTGATTTTGAAAGCAAAGCAAAAGGAACACTTTTGCTAGCTCAAGATATGGTGCTGATGGAAGTGAAGGTTGGCGAGGCAATGCCTTTATGGTTTGCTAAAACACTCGCTCGCTTGAAAATCTATCTCAATACCTTTTCAAAATATGGCAAGGCTTACGAACGTAGCCTAGCAAAGGAGATTGGCAACGATGTTTGACAATTTGAATACGCAGTTAGATAGTTTAGTCGTCATTGCTTTGGTAGTGATGATCTCATCCGTGATTCTTGGAATTGCCTTAGCTTACTTCTATATGTTTATCAAAAGAGAAGATGGTTATGTTTCGGATTTCCCTTGGACCATGGCTATTATGCCCCCGGTTGTAGCAGTCTTAATTATTATGTTAGCGAATAACCTTGCTGCCGGTATTGCCGTTGGTGGTTTATTTGCCTTAACTCGTTTTCGCTCCAATCAACGGAATACAGAAGATATTGCATATGTCCTCTTAACCGTTGTCATTGGTGTGATTGCAGGGACGGGATATGTCGCCTTTGCGTTAATCTTTACTTTATTCATGATGGCGGTCATTCTTGTACTCTATTTCTTAAGATTTGGCAAAACTTCTGAAAAGAATTTAGCTTTAAGAATTGTGGTTCCAGAAAGTCTAAACTATGAAAATCTTTTTGATGATTTATTAAAAAAATATTGCCTATCTTATGCGATTAATCGTGTTAGAACGATTGACTTTGGCACGCTCTTTGAATTGACCTATCATATTGTGATTAAAAAATCGACGAAACAAAAAGAGATGGTCGATGAATTAAGACAACGCAACGGTAATTTAACAATCACATTAACAGTTCAACGATTTAATCAGGTGGATTAAAATGACGTTATTGGCTTTGTCGACAGCGTTCTTGATTGGATTATCAACACCACTTCCGGTACAAGAAACCGTCACCGTATCTTTTATCATTTTGAATGATGATCAAACCAAAGTCATAAGCTTGAATGAGGGGGATTTTTATTTTAATCCGCCAACCGATTTCATCATGCGTGATAATGTTCGTTTAAAGGGTTGGTATCAGGATGAAAACCTAACACGTTTTCATGATTTTGATTTACCCATCCTCCAGGACACAAGTGTTTATGCAACTTGGGATTATTTAAATCCAGCGATCGCCCTTGCTCAATTAACTCAATCCATCGTGGGTGATCGATTTGAGTCAACGACGATGACATTAACTTTACCTTTGTATGCACCTCTTAAAGAGGATGTTAGATTTCAATGGCAAGCTGCCCCTCAAAATAGTTCAGATTTCGATAACATTGGTGGTGCTAATTTGGATCACTTCTCCCCATTTCGCAATGGAACCTTTCAATATCGAGTGCGATATCGATTACCCATCTATAGTGGAAGTGGCACGATCATTGACTATGTCAGCTATTATTCTAATGTTGCTACCATTAGCATTTATGGTCAACAAACGATAGTAGGTTATATCATCGGATTGAGTTTAATTCTGTTAGTAGGATTCATCTGTTTTTTAAGAATGAAAAGGTCAATCTATTATGAAGTAGATGGTGGAGAAGCATTACCACCTGGTCGCTTCTATATGGGTGAAGACATTACCGTTCAACCGAAAGCAAAGAAGAAGGGTTATCGATTTATCGGTTGGTATGAAAATGATACACTTAATCAACCATTCTCTGGGTTAAGGATGCCGATGAAAGCAATCAAACTATATGCAAAATTTAAGAAAACAAAAACAAGTCGCTAAAGCGATACAAAGTTATCCAGTTAAAGAATCCATGATTTTGATAGATTTTTTACGTGCTGAATTAAAAAACATGAGTCGGAATAATATCAAATCTCTCCTCACCCGAAAACAAGTGATGGTGGATGGTGCACCCATTAGTCAATACAACTTTGTGTTAACCCCCGGTGACATCGTCATGATTGGTAAATATAACCCTCAAGATAAACCTTTACCTACTCCCAAGATTCTTTACGAGGATGCTGAATTTCTCGTGATTGAAAAGCCAACAGGTTTACTTACCGTTGCCTCCGATAATGAAAAGAGCCAAACTGCCTTTCGCGTGATGATGGACTATGTTCGGGAAAAAGACACGCATGCAAGGTTGTATGTTGTTCATCGTATCGATCGAGATACTTCCGGTATCTTGATGTTTTGTAAAAATGAAGAATTAAGAGATGAAATGCAAAAGCAATGGAATAGTATTGTTTCCAAACGAGGATATTACGCGATTGTCGACGGCATACCAATCGAAAAGAAAAAAACAATTCATACTTGGCTTCATAAGACGTCTACCCAAATCATGTATTCCCGGCAATATGAAGATGATGAAGGTCAAGAAGCGATCACCCATTATGTCGTCAAAAAAGAAATGAAAAGTCATGCCTTTTTAGATGTCAAAATTGATACAGGACGAAAGAATCAAATTCGTGTGCATTTAAAAGAGTTAGGCCATACGGTTATTGGAGACGATAAATACCACGCAGTTACTGATCCAATCAAACGTTTAGGTCTTCACGCCTATGCTTTAGAATTCATTCATCCAGTGACAGAGAAGAAGTACAGTTTCTTTTCGCCTTTACCGGGTTTAATGAAAGCGTTTATTGAAGGTCGACACGGAGTGAAATCAACCAAAGAAGAAAAGGTATCATAACCCTATGAATTGGTTGACACTACAACGCTCTCTCCATCGCCAATGGCTCATGTTTACGAAACCCATTCGTGATGCTTGGGCAGACCCTCAATCCTTATTAAGATATATTGGTTACCTCACCTTTATGGGTGTGATGTTTTATGCCTATGCTTTGGTGACCAATTTGTTGACGATTCCACTGAGTGGAGATTATGTCCTTCAACAAATTCCATTTTATTTAAATGGTTATGATGATTGGACGCATTTCTTTCGCACCGGTGAATTTGTCTTGTGGGATGATTCCACGTACTTGGGTGCCAATCATATTGGCTCTAATTCTTTTTATTATTATTTGAATCCATTCTTTATGCCGATTTTGTTATTTCCTCGTGGGTTAGTTCCACAAGGATTGGCATTGTTGATGATTGGCAAAATGGTGGGCGCATCTTTAACTTTTAGACTATTGTTGAAATATTTTAACGTCAAAGAAAATCATGCTCGCATTTTTGCGATGGCGTATGGATTCTCTGGATGGATGGCCTACTATCTTTGGTTCAATCACTTTATGGAAGTGGCAGTTGTTTTCCCTCTCGTTTTACTTGGTGTTGAAAAACTATTAAAGGAAAAAAACTTTCGCTTTTTAGCTTTGAGTTTATTCCTGATGGGCATCACCAATTATTTCTTTTTGGTTTCAACGAGTTTTACCGCGGTGTTCTATGCGGTTTTCCGTTATTTACAAACCGCTTCTAAACGTTCATGGTTGGATAACGCGAACGTTGCTGGACTTGGTTTCCTTGCTTTTGCGATAGGCATTATCATGTCTGCATTTGTCTTTTTACCATCCGTCATGGTGGCGATTACCTCGAACCGCGTTGGTGAGGCTTGGTATTTAGATCAACTTGTAACGGCATTCGAATCAGAAAATTGGCAAGAGCTTTGGTCTTTGTTAACCATTTGGCGAAATCAAGGTGGAACAGAAGAACCTTACAATAAGTTTTATCCACTGATTTCTTTTTTATTCCCAACGGTTAGTAATCGAAGTTCAACCTTATTTAACACGGGTAGTTATGACAATACGATTTCCAGTTTGTTTGTATATACACCTTTAACGATGCTATTGATCCCTTCTTTGATTCATAACTATATGAAGAAAAAGTGGTCGCATTTCTTAGCATTAGGTTTGATTCTTTTTATGCTATTCACACCCATCACGTATCAACTCGTCCATGGATTTACGATTGACTACGGCCGTTGGCAAATCTTTGTGGTGACAATTCTCATTACTTATATTGCGGTTAATTTTGAAGAACGAATGAAATTTAAACGTTGGTATTATGATGTGTCTTTTGTCGGTGTTTTCTCTTTAGCCATTTACGCAGTCTTAGTAGCATTAGCGAACGAAAATAGATTCTTCTTTTCCGAGATGAGTGAACGTCAATATGTCGCCATCTTTGCCCTTGTATACATGATTGTTGTTTATGTGTATCTACGACAATCCTTTCGAAAGAAATCCTTACCAGATACTTTACAAACGGCGATTTTCTTCGAAGCAATTGTGATGGGAACCTTAATCATGAATATGCACGGTCTGATTAGTTATCCTAATCGGATTGATAATGGGCTTGATTTAATTCGTGATCAACGGGAGATTGTTAAACAGATTCAAGACGAGGACGATCAATTCTTCCGCATTTACAATTTGAACGCGGGTGAATCCACCAATCTTGGTATGCGCTTAGGTTATAACGGAATGACCGCATTCCACTCACTTTATAACTTTTATGTTTCAGATTTTAATAACTATTCTCATATGAATTACAACTATCGCGGTTGGTCGATGGGGTACCATGAAAAACGTTATAATCTCGATACCTTCTTAGGCGTTAAATATTACATCATGCAAAATGTCTATGACTCTTACACAAGGGCCAGTGAAGCGGATCCGGAAACGGGTGTGTATGACTACTTGTATCAAAATGTGCCACATGGTTTTATCAAAAGTACAACATTATCGACGAATAAAAACTCCGTTTATGTGAATCAGAATTTCATCGAAGGTGGTTTTAGTTACAACACCTTATATCCAAACAACCAAGTTGAAGGTCAATTTGCGAATAGTTTTTTCACCAATTCCACCACAGAAGTGTTAACGAATGAAGAAGCTTATTTACAAGGGGTCATCCTTGCAAATGATGATGTGGATGCCATTCTAGAAGAAGCTTCACATTTAAACGTAAGTACTTCACCCACGCGTTCCATTGCTCGTATCAATACCAATGTTAATTTGATTCGTTGCGATGATAATCTTGGTAATCCACTGATCTTTAATCCTAGTCACATTGATCGTTTAGAAACGTGTGAAGCGACACCGGTTGCCAATAACAACAGCATTGGTCAATTTAATGGTGAGTATTTACCAATTCACATCACACCGACTTCTGGATCTAATTTTGGTGAAGAACCGGATGACTATTTCTTTGCCTTACAACTTCGTTTATCGCATTATGCAACAGTCTATTTCTTTGATGAACAAGGTGAAATCATCATTCGCGATGCACACTCCTTTGTGAACACATCGTTTAAATTTATGCGTGGTTATTATCCTACGCGACCCGTTTCCCGCATTGTGATTGTCCCTAAATTTAGCGAAGGTAATATGTATTATCCTGTGCTATTTAGAGAACCGTATACCGCCCAATTACAACGCCTCGCTTCATTACAAGCCTACCCATTAGAAGATTTTAAACATACTGCTAATTCAAGAACTTTCTCGACTGATTTCGCTTCTACAAGAATGATTGTCCTCAATACCCCATTTGATCCGGGATGGAAAGTGACGCGCATCCAAGCCGGTGGCATCAAAGACACCACACCGGTGTATCTATCTCAAGGTGGATTTGTCGGATTTTTATCGGGTGTAGGACCTACGGATTATCAAGTGACCTATTGGACACCATATTTAACAGAAGGTCTACTCATTGCCTTAACAGGGTTTGCAATGTTTGGTGGAATTGTCGGTGCAGCGTATCTCATTGAAAAGAAAAGATTAGAAAAAGAACAGCGTTCTTAGTTATGATGCACGACTTTATAAATATAATTTTTCGCCATTTTCGTCATCTCTGAAACTTGGCGAATCGCATCTTTCATTGAAATGCCGGTTGCCGTTAAGGAGTCCACTGCTTTTCTAATTTCGTCATCGGAAAGTTTAATACCGAATTCATCTTTATTGCCTTCGACAAGGACCACCATTTCACCTTTCAGTGTGGTTGGATCCATTTCTGATAATTCTTGTAAGGTCCCATCGATATATTCTTCATGTAACTTAGTTAATTCCCTAGCAATACAAGCTTTGCGATTGCCTAAAACTTCGAATAAGTTTCGTAAGGTAACGTCGATTCGGTGAGGCGCTTCATAGAATATCAAGGTTTCAGGTCGACGATACAAATCTTTAATCTCATCCAATCTTGCCGCTTCTTTTTGTCTTAAGAATCCATGGAAATAAAACTTGGAACTATCAAGACCACTGGCCACGAGTGCATTAAAAACTGCAGATGGACCTGAAATCACAATCACTTGAATGTCTTCCGTTAACGCAGCCTGAACTAGTCGTTGACCAGGATCTGATATACCAGGATATCCTGCATCCGAAAGATAGGCGATGGATTGACCTTCTAGCATCATATCCACGAGTTGCTTACTGACAGTTAATTCATTATGTTCATGACAAGCGATTAACGTTTTCTTGATGCCGAGGTGGAGTAAAAGTTTACTGCTGACACGCGTATCTTCACAAGCAATCGCATCGATGGAAGTTAAGGTTGTAACTGCACGTGGCGTGATTTCTTCTAAATTTCCGATGGGCGTAGCCACTAAATAGAGTTTGCCTTTGGTTTGCTTGGCTTCACTAAATGACTTACGGCGTTTCATGACACAGCAGTTCCTTTAGGATGTTTATTTAATTCATCGACATGAAGGAATTGAATATCTCGGTTTTGATTCTCGATTTTGATGACGCGCGTTAAGACATTCATGGATGTGACTTTAAAACTAATGCCATCAATCATGTAACGATCGCCAACCCGAGGTAAGGTTGCTTTGATTTCGGTGTATGCATCATCTTCATACTTTAGGCAGCATAGTAATTTTCCACAGTGACCTGTTAACTTTGGAATGTTTAACGTTAACATTTGATTCTTTGCCCGATTGATGGAGATGTTATCAAACTCATTTAAGAAAGTGGTGCAGCAAAGTGGTAAACCACAGATACCGATTGCCCCATAAAGTTTTGCCCGGTCTCTAGCACCCACTTGTCTTAAGTCGATGCGGGTGTGAAATTGTGTTGCTAATGCTCTTAATAAATCTCGAAAATCCACCCGGTCTTCTGAAAGAAATAAAAAATAGAGCTTCGAACGATCGAGGTTATATTCTGCTGCAAAAATTTCCATATCAAGATTCATCTGTTTGACAAGATCTTTTGCAAAAAGCATGGCATCTTTTGCATCTTTTTCATTACGTTGTTGAGCTGCTAAATCACGTGTCTCTGCTTTACGAACAATCGGCATTAATTGAAAAGGATAACGATAATCACTCATCGCTTTTAATTTGGTTTTGATGACTCCTAATTCGTAACCTTTACCCGTTTCTACAATCACCATATCATTCGGTTGATAGACGTTTGCAGTGGTAGAAAAGTATTGTAATCGAGGCAAATGATTAACTTGAATGCCAACAAAATAAGGGGTTTGCTGTTGTGTTTCCATACATTTATACTCCTAATAATTCTATCATCATGCCTTCAAGAAAAAGCGTTAAATTGGTACTTTTATCCAAGCGCGACAACCTATTTTGTAAGCCATTCATCGCTTGATAAGGGTTGTGTATCACCGTACTTAATCCCATTAATATTTTAACATATGATTTTAAAAGAATATTTTGTTTTGCGATCATTTTGCTAAGTTCGGTTAGGATGGTCAACCAGCGTTGAATGAATACCTCAACTTGTTCGGTTTCAGTAAGCAACGGCATCCAATTCATTCTAAATTCATGCATCGCTGCGACCGGGCTTTGTATCCAAATTTGCGCAAAATTTTCTAATTGTTTCATTGATTGTGAAACATGTTCATCCAAACTTTTTTCTTTGATATCATCAGCCGATCCACATTCAAAACTTAATAACTCGGCCATCGAAGGGGCAACACCAAGCGCGATCGCTCCTTCAATCAATGTTTGTGGTTGATTGGGTTTAAATTGGATGACCTGACTTCTTGATTGAATCGTGGGCAAGACATCATCAATGTTGGTGGTGGTAAGAATGGCATAAATATCTAAAGTTGGTTCTTCAAGAAACTTTAATAAAGCATTAATCGCTTCTGGTGTCATCGCCTCGATTTTATGTAATAGGTAAATCTGTTTACTTGCTTTTTCCAAACCTGTAATTGCAAATCGAGATTCTAAACTTAAGACATCTTGTTTTTTGATAGAAGCTTCACTTCCATCAATGATGATTAAATCTGTATAATCTTGTTTTTGAAATCGCTCGCACGTTAAACATGATCCACATGCTAAGGGTTGAGGATTTTCACATAGTAAGGATTGTGCCAAATATAATGCAATCTCTTGTAGAGGTTGACCATTAAATCCATTTAATAAATAAGCGTGACTCCATTTATCTTTTTTTAAAGCATGGGCAAATAAATCATAGACTGGTTTTTGTTGGTTTTTAAGATATGCTTCAATCTTCATAACAAGCGTTGATGGATTGCTTGATAGGTATTATCAATCACAGTTTGTAGAGGCAATGAAGCATCAATAATCACATAGCGGTCTTTAAAACGTTTTGCGAGTTGTAAGTAGGTGTCACGTACTTTTTGATGGAATGATAATTGTTCAAGATCTAAGCGATTGATTTCTCGATTGGCATTCGCTGCGATACGTTTTAAACCTAATTCGGGTGGAATATCGAATAAGAGTGTCAATTGGGGATAAGAGGATTCGGTTGCAAACAGATTGATATTGAGAACCGCTTCAATGCCTAATCCTCTTGCGCCACCTTGATAAGCCAAACTTGAATCAATGAATCGATCACAGATGACAATTTTTCCAGCTTTTAATGCAGGCCAAATTTTTTCTACTAGATTTTGGCGACGACTTGCTGCTAACAACAATGCTTCTGCTCTTGGATCAAGCTTCGTATTTTCTTTTTGAAGTATCACTTGGCGAATTTGTTCCGCAATCGGCGTACCACCAGGTTCGCGTGTTTCTTCAATGACAAAACCTTCTTTTCTTAGTCTTGCAATCACTTCTTTCATCACGGAAGTTTTTCCGCTTCCTTCTGGTCCTTCTAAGGTGATAAACATCTTATTCTCCTTTGATTTTTGTTCGACCGGTTAACGCTTTTGAAAGGGTTAAGGCGTCTGCATAATCAACATGAGCACCCATCGGTAAGCCATAACCGATACGGGTAATGGTTAAGCCATTTTTTTTCAACATATTGGCGAGAAATTGGGCAGTAGTTTCACCTTCTAGGGTTGGATTGGTTGCAATAATCACTTCTTGATAGGGATGTTTCTTCAGTTCCTTTTGTAAAGCATCAATGCGTAGATCTTCTACACCCATGCCTTTACTGGCAGACAAAACGCCACCCAGTACTTGATAACGAAAGATAGGTGATTCAAGTTTTTCAAATGCTGCGACATCTTTTGAGTAACTGACAACCACTAATGTTTGATATGGACGAGTTGACGTACAGATTTCACACGAGGGTTCTTCTGTAAGAACGCCACAGGTTTGACAAGGATGAACCAAGTGCTTGACGGCACCTAAGCTTTCTTGAAATTGTAAGACGTCTTCTTCACTGAATTCTAAAACAGCCTGAGCCATTCGTTCAGCAGACTTATTGCCCACGCCTGGTAATTTTTCAAAAGATTCAATCAAGGCTTGTAAACTTTTTAAAGGTTTCATTTGAAGGTCCAATTTTTAACAGTAGGCGGTGTATCTTGTTTCGAAGGCAATTTATTCAATTGCGCTAAATCCATAAATAATTTTTTTAGTTTGACAGCTTCTTGACGATTAATCGCATATACAACACCTTCATAACCGGCGATCGTTTGCATCACTTTTTGAATCAAAGGTTGATTACCCACTAGGTTTAATTGAGTTGCAATCGTAGCTTGATCCACTTCCAATGCTAATATGTGTTTACTTAAAACATATGGTCTAGCATCTTTTAATAAAGCTGCAATCGAGGCAAATTGAGGTTGATAAAGCATGGAATCGATTTGTTTCCAGGATTGTAGAATATCTTGTCTAGCATCTTTATCGCCCATCACCATGACTTTAATCATATTCACATCGTCGATGTATAGACCTTCTCCGGTTTCTGCAATAGCCACAGGAGGTGTATTGGCAATTGGTTTTGTTGTTTGACTCGAACCGCTTTCTGATTTGCCTTTCATCACTTCAAAAATATTGGGAGGAGTTTTTGTTTTGGTTTCAGGTTTTTCAAGTTGTAAAAGTTTAAGTTGTAACATTCCAGGAATCGCAGATGGATTACGGACATCCGCTTGAATGGACATGATGGCGTCTGTCACGGTTGGAATCCAGGTAATCGATAAGTCTTCTAGAATTCGATTTGCTTCAGATTCTTTAAGTGAAGACATCAAGCTAGGTTCTTGAGTTTTGACAAGAATTAATAAATCTTTTAACATCACCAATAAATCCATAATTAAGCGTTTTAAATCCGCTCCTTTTTGAACAAAGGAATCAATTTTGCCGATCATCGTGGATTGGTCTTGTCGCCCAATTGCGGTGAGTAATTCAATTTTGTCTTCAAGACTCACTAACCCGAATAGATTCAAAATATCTTTTTCTTCAAAACGACCACCGGTGTAAGCGATGACTTGATCAAGTAACGATAAAGCGTCGCGAACGCCACCATCTGCTAATTGGATTACAGCTTGGACTGCTTTTTCATCATATGGAATCTTTTCTGTTTTCAGAATAAATTGAATTCGTTCTTTAATATCAGTTGCGTTCACCTTACCAAAATCAAATCGTTGGCAACGACTTAAGATGGTGGGAATAATTTTATGTGGTTCGGTAGTAGCAAGAATAAACAAAACATGGGAAGGTGGTTCTTCTAAGGTTTTAAGCAGGGCATTAAATGCACCTGCTGTCATCATATGAACTTCATCAATAATATAAATTTTATATTTTCCCTTAATGGGGGCATATTTAACTTTATCAATCAGATCGCGAACTTCATCAACACCGTTGTTACTGGCAGCGTCAATTTCAATGACATCTGGATGGCGATTTTCTTGAAGTGCCTTACAATTTTCACACTTACCACATGGTTCGTTTTGAGAGACTTCGCAATTCAACGCCTTGGCAAATATTTTGGCTAAGGACGTCTTACCAGTGCCTCGAGGTCCGGAAAATAAATAAGCATGAGAAAGCTTTTGATTGATTAAAGCGTTTTGTAAGGTTCTTACAATCGCTTGTTGACCCGCAACTTGGGCAAATTGTTGGGGTCGATAGGTTCGATAGAGTGCCTTGTATGCCATAAAGTTTTATTGGGTTAATTATACCCAATTCATCACCCTATTTAAATAGGAAAATACAGAAAAACCTTTTAAGAAATGCGATGCCTATGATAAAATACGAAAGGTCTCATAAATGGAAGAAAATTTAAGAAATCGCCTTAAAGTGATGCGTGATCGTTTAACCACGATTGATGATTTGCTCGTTCAAGAATCTGTTTTGAATGATTCTCGTCAATTTAAGTCACTTTCCAAGGAAAGAGCGACCCTTGATAAAGTGGTAACCCTTTTTAACACCTTTGAAACCAATGAAAAGAATTTAGCCGATGCATTAATCATGCGAAATGATGCCGATGCTGAAATTGCCCAATTAGGAAAAGTTGAAGTTGAACAATTGACGGAAGCACAAGCGAAATTGATGGAACACATTAAATTCCATCTCATACCGAAAGATCCTAATGATGATAAAAATATTGTTGTGGAAATTCGTGGTGCAGCTGGTGGTGATGAAGCGTTTATTTTCGCCAGTGACTTATTTAGAATGTATACCAAATATTGTGAAAAAAATGGTTGGAAAATCCAAATGCTTTCCGACGCGGGTGGTCAATCGACCATTACCTTCATGGTCAAGGGCGATGCGGTTTACTCCAAACTTAAATTTGAATCTGGTGCGCACCGTGTTCAACGCGTTCCGGCAACGGAAGCTTCGGGACGAATTCATACATCCACTGCAACCGTACTTGTCATGCCTGAAGTCGAAGAAGTTGACATTGTCATCAATACAAATGATCTTCAAGTGGATACATACCGTTCGCAAGGTGCGGGTGGTCAAAACGTCAACAAAACAGAATCCGCTGTTCGTATTACCCACTTACCGACAGGAATTGTTGTGTCATGCCAAATTGAAAAATCCCAAATTCAAAACCGTGAATTGGCGATGAAGATGCTTTATGCAAAGTTAGAAGCCCATAAGCAAGCTGAAATTGATGAAAAAGTAGGCAATGAAAGAAAATTAAAAGTTGGAACCGGTGAACGTAGTGAAAAAATCCGCACCTATAACTATCCTCAAAACCGAGTCACGGATCACCGCATTGGTTTTACAATTAACCAACTTGACCGTGTTATGGAAGGTCAAATTGAAGACATCTTAGAAGCCTTAAATCATTTCGATCAACAACAAAAACTTTTAGGTGGACAATGACGATTCAATCGGTTTACCAACACGCGCTACAATCCGTTGGCATTGGCGCGGTTGATACTTTTGCGATTCATCAATTACTCCAATTTCATAATCATATTCCAACAGTAGATATCTTACTAACCAATCTTGATCATGAAATGATGAATTATCCAACTTTTAATCAACATCTTGAACGATTAAAAAGGGGAGAACCATTAGCCTATATTCTCGGATATACAAGCTTCCTTGGTCTAAAACTCATGGTCGATCAAAACGTTTTAATTCCTAGACAAGAAACAGAAGAACTTGTTTTACATGTCAGTAAACTTTTTCCCGCTTCATCCAATATTAAGGTGATTGATGTGGGTACAGGAAGTGGAGCGATTGCCCTAGCACTCAAATCCAAAAGACCTCTTTGGCACGTCATCGCAACTGATATTAGTAGCCCAGCTTTGAAAGTAGCGAAAGTGAATGCAAAAAAACTTCAACTCGATATTCCTTTCTTTGAAGGAGATGGACTGAAGATGATGGCCGCTTCTTATAACCAACAGATCAATATCATCGTCAGTAATCCGCCTTATGTAGAAGATGAAGATCAACTTGATACATCGGTGAAACAATTTGAACCCCACCTGGCCTTAATCGCAAAACCGAACACTCGATATTATCTGCAGTATTTAGAAGAAGGAAAAAGATTATTATCTCCGAAGGGTATCTTTGCTTTTGAAATCGATCCTTCATTAGAAAAACCACTTAATCAAATAACTTTATCGATGTATCCAAGAGGAACATGGACTTTTGTAAAAGACATTAATGGTAAAACTCGTTTTGCTTTGTTCTATACTTAATTGAGGACTTTTAAACATGAAATTAATTATCGCAAGTGATCATGCAGGCTTTGCCAATAAAAAAACATTATTTGATGCGTTAACCAAGTTAGGTTTTTCAATGATCGATGGTGGGACCTTTAATGAAGGAAGTTGTCACTATCCAGAATATGCTTTGAGTGCTGCAGAACGTGTGGTTGCTAAAGAAGCAGACTTTGGTGTTTTGATTTGTGGATCGGGTATTGGTGTTTCGATTGCCGCGAATAAAGTTAAAGGTGCACGTTGTGCCTTGGGATATCACGACGAAGCCGTCAAACGAGCAAGAATCGATAATGATGCAAATTTAATTGCCTTTGGTGCACGCTATATGACGATTGAAGAAATGTTAAAACGTATTCAAATGTTCATTCATACCCCATATGAAGGTGGTCGCCATCAAACCAGACTTGATATCATTGCCGACTACGAAAAAAAGCACTTCCGATAACACTTAATCCATCCTATTAAAGGATGTGAACCCTTACGTTTGCCCCCGCTGTTCTAATGACAATCCATCCAAAATAGGTCTAAGGAATGGATTGTTTTATTGCCGTGCTTGTATTCAGTTTCAACAAGAATCATGGCAACCGAAACCACGAAAACCGATTGCAGTTCGTATCCAACTTGGATATACCTTGACGGAAGCACAACAGCAAATTTCTAATGGTTTAATTGATTGCTATCGAAATAAACAATCCGCGATGGTGGATGCGGTAACTGGAAGTGGAAAAACTGAAATTGTATTTGGGTTAATTCAAGTTGCGCTTGCAGAAGGAAAACGAATTGGCTTTGTGATTCCGCGAAAAGATGTTGTGATAGAGTTAATGCCTCGTTTTAAGGAAGTATTTCCAACGATTGATGTTGTGGGTGTTTTTGGTGGAAACACCACAGTTTTAGAAGGAGATTTGGTGATTTTAACCACCCATCAAATGTACCGTTATGAACATTATTTTGATGTTTTAATTTTTGATGAAGTCGATGCCTTCCCTTATGCCGGTGACCCAGTTCTAAAAGCGATGGTGAAACGTGCCACAAACGGCATCATCATTTATTTATCGGCAACGTTCACGCAGGATGAACTCATTCAATTTAAAAAAGAAGGAGGGAAAGTTTTCCAATTATTTAAACGCTTTCATGGATTTCCAATACCAACTTTACAATATAAAATTCATCCTTTTTTTATCAAGTGGTTCACGATTATCCCATTACTCCATCAACTCATCAAAGAGAAAAAACCGATCTTTGTTTTTGTACCAACCATTGCAATCGGTCAAAGGTTATATCGATGGCTATGCCTGTTTATGCAAGATGTTTCATTGGCCTATTCCACCATTGATCAAAGAGAAGCTATCGTTGAACGTTTTAAGAAAAAGACATCAGGTGTATTAATTACCACTTCCATTTTAGAGAGGGGTATTACCATGGTCGGTTTACAAGTCATTATCTTTATGGCAGATCACCCATTATTTTTAACGTCGACAATTATCCAAATGGCGGGGAGAGTGGGCCGTAAGAAAATCGATCCGAATGGGAATGTCATCTTAATGGTGAATAAAATTACGTCTTTCATGCACGCTGCTCAAGAAAAAATAACCATCGCCAATGCCTTTTTGTAAATATTGTTTTCGCACATTTGAACCTAATCATTTGTGGCATCTCATCCATCCACCTTTATTGTGTCGACCATGTTATCAACAACTTGAGTGGCATCATCGTATTGAGCGTTGGCAAGGCATTCTTATCGAATCATTATTTGAATATGGACCTAATTTTCAAAAAATGATTTATCAATTTAAATCCAATCTAGATATTGAATTAGGATCTGTTTTCCTAAATCAACATTCCAGCTATCTAAAATTAAAATATTGGCAATATACCCTTGTCCTCGCTCCTACACATGAACGGGACTTAAAGTTGAGAGGTTTTCATCCCCTTGTTGAAATATTCAAATCCATGGGATTGCCGATGTTAACTTTATTTGATAAGAACCGACCTTATCGCCAATCAGAACAACATGGTTCAAACCGTCAAGGTATTCAGCAAGTTGTAAGACTGAAAAGTGACCTCAATATTCCTCACCGTATTTGTTTAGTAGATGATGTAATGACAACAGGTGAGACTTTGAAGACGATGATTCGTTTGTTAAAACCAATATCAGTTCAACAGCTTAAAATCCTTGTGTTAGCAAGAAAAAAACAGGAAAAAATAGAGATTACAAGCCAATCTAAAAATGATAAAATAAGGAATTGGAAACAACAAATATGGCATGGTTAGAAAAAATCTTCAGAATTGAAGAAAGACAACTTAAAAAGCTTTCTAAAGAAGCGGATCTAGTTTTAGCGTTTGCAGATAAAGTAAAATCCTTAAGTGATGAAGCTTTAAAACAAAAAACAATTTATTTTCGAGACTTATTAAAACAAGGTAAAACCTTGGATGATATTAAATATGAAGCATTCGCAGTTGCAAGAGAAGCAGCCACTAGAACCTTAAAAATGACGCCATTTAAAGTTCAAATTATTGGTGCACTCGTCTTACATGGAGGCAACGTCGCCGAAATGAGAACAGGTGAAGGTAAAACTTTAACTGCAACGATGGCTGTTTATTTAAATGCATTATCAGGTCAAGGTGTACACGTGATTACTGTTAACGAATATTTAGCGAAACGTGACGCTGAATGGATGGGCGTCATTTATCAATTCCTTGGTTTAACCGTTGGCGTCAACCTAAGAGATAAATCACCTGAAGAAAAACAATTGGCATATCAATGTGATATCACCTACTCAACAAACTCTGAATTAGGTTTTGATTATCTTCGTGATAATATGACTGGCAATCTTAAGCAACGTGTTATTCGTGGGTTACCATTTGCGATTATCGATGAAGCAGACTCGATTCTTATTGATGAATCCCGTACACCTTTAATTATTTCTGGTGGTGCAAAAACATCACAATCTGAGTTTATTAAGTATGATCGATTTGTAAAATCATTAAAAAAAGAAAAACACTTCACCATTGATGTCAAATCAAAAACGGCAAGTTTAACCGACTCTGGGGCCAACCTTGCGGAAATGGCTTTTAATATTCGCAATCTATACTCTCCAGAACATTCGGATAAAGTTCACCGCATTCATCAATCCTTAAAGGCTAATTTTATTATGGTTCGAGATGTTGATTATTTAGTGGATCCTGAAAAGAATATTCAAATTATCGACCAATTTACCGGTCGTATTTTAAAAGGAAGAGAATTCTCTGATGGTCTTCACCAAGCAATTCAAGCAAAAGAAGACGCAAAATTCAGAGCCGAAACGATTACGATGGCGACCATTACTTATCAAAACTTTTTCCGACTCTATAAGAAGCTTGGTGGGATGACAGGTACAGCAAAAACTGAAGAAGAAGAATTTATCAAAATTTATAACATGAAGGTTGTAAGTATTCCTACAAATGTTCCCATTCGTCGACACGATGATGTGGATTTAATTTATGCTTCCAAGACGGCAAAATTAAAAGCAATCCTTGAAGAAATCAAACAACGACATGAAAAGAAGCAACCTTTATTAATCGGGACCCCTTCTGTAGAAGCGTCGGAAGAACTTTCTAAATTATTAAAGAATGAAGGTCTTCAACACTTTGTCTTGAACGCTAAAAATCACGCCTCGGAAGCTGAAATTGTTAGACGAGCAGGTGAAAAAGGTAGCATTACGATTGCCACCAACATGGCGGGTCGTGGTACGGATATTAAAATTGATGATGAAGTGAGAGCCCTTGGTGGTTTGTGTGTGTTAGGAACCGAACGACATGAAGCTCGACGAATCGATAACCAATTACGTGGCCGTTCTGGACGACAAGGGGATCCAGGTTACTCTCGATTCTTTGTTTCGCTTGATGATGACCTCATGGTGCGATTTGGTTCGGATGCGCTTCGCAATATGTTTAAATCCCTGGGTGATGAAGCGATTGAAAATCGTTTATTGATGAATGCGATAACTGGAGCTCAAAAACGTATTGAAGGTCAAAACTTTGATATTCGAAAAAATGTTTTAGATTATGACAACGTACTCGCCAAACAAAGAAGTGTCATGTATCGAAAGCGTGATGCGATTTTAATGGCAAGTGATGTTACCGATATTATTAATGAAGCTTTTACGAATGCAGGAAATTCATTTGCCACTCGCGCGATTAATCCAGAAGATCGTACCAAGGCAATTGATGGTGAAAAATTAAAGAAAATGCTCGAACCTATTTTCCTTGCCGAAGGCACGATTAACGCGAAAGCATTTAGTGAATCTCCCGTTGAAGAAGTTGCAGAAGATGTGACCGTCTTACTGATTAACCGTTATAAACAAGCCATTAAGGAATGGCCAGCAGAAGTGGTAAAAGGTTTACCAAGACAAGTCTTACTTAAAATTATTGATATGAATTGGCCACGCCACATTGATGCGATGGATCATCTGCGGCAAAGTATTCACTTACGAAGTTATGCCCAAAGTAATCCATTACAAGATTATGTCAACGAAGGATTTAAGATGTTTAAAGAACTAAATGAAAAGATTGCGGTGGAATTTGTTGGTTCGATGTTAACAGCAAAATTAGAAGTCAAACCCAAACCTTCAGCGATTCAATTAGATCCAAAGAAAATTGGAGCATAAACGATGATTGATTTAAGTTTTTTAAAGTCGGAGTTAAATGACTTAGCTGTCCTGATTCAGCAAGTCAGTGAATCTCTTTGACCTCGTTCAATTAAAAACACAAATTCAGGCCGATGAAGCCTTAATGGATGGTCCACATTTTTGGGATCACCAACGCCAAGCTAAAGCAGTCATTCAACGGATGAATGAAAAGAAATTTTTTGTTGAATCTTTAGAAAAGCTTCAACAAAGTTATCAAGCATTACTTGATTTACTTCCTTTCTTGGAATCCGATCAATCCTTAATGTCGAGTTTTCAAATCGAACTAAGAGGGCTCCAAAAATTAGGTAAGCAAGTTCAAGAATTAGTTTTATTCTCTGGTGAATTCGATGGGCTCAATGCCATTGTCGAAATTCATCCTGGCGCTGGCGGTACGGAAAGTCACGATTGGGCAAATATGTTATATCGGATGTATGTTCGATATGCGGAAGCCAATAAGTTTCAAGTACAAATGCTAGATTACTTGGCTGGAGAAGAAGCCGGCATTAAAAGTGTAACAATGATGATTAAGGGTACGCGAGCGTATGGTTTATTAAAATCAGAAAAAGGTGTTCACCGCCTTGTTAGAATTTCTCCATTTGATGCCAATGATCGTCGTCACACTTCCTTTGCATCGGTAAACGTGATTCCTGATATCGTGGATGAAGTGGATGTAGAGATTCAAGATAAAGATCTGCGAATTGATACTTATCGATCAGGTGGAGCGGGTGGACAAAACGTCAACAAAGTTGAAAGTGCAGTCCGAATTACACACATCCCAACGGGTCTCGTCGCTTCATGTCAAATTGAACGAAGTCAATTGCAGAACAAAGAAAAAGCGATGCAAATGTTGAAAGCTCAAGTCTATCAATTAAAGAAACAACAACAAGAAGCACATCTTGATTCGATTGTGGGTGAACAAAAAGATATTGAGTGGGGTAGTCAAATTCGTTCTTATGTCTTCCAGCCTTATATGTTGATTAAAGATCACCGAACCGATTATCAAGAAGGTGATGTCACGAAGGTGATGGATGGTGCGATTGATGGATTCATTCGATCCTATCTTGAAATGGAGGCTAAAAAGCATGCAAAAAAATAATACCTTAAGAAACACGATGATGATTGTCTTTGCCAATGCGCTATTAGCATTTGCTTCGGCTTTGTTTTTTGTCCCGATGAATATTGTCAACGGTGGAATGAATGGCCTTTCGCTTGTGTTTTTATCTTGGTTTAACATCCCAGTGGATGTCACCACCGCCATTTTAGCCTGGTCCCTATTTTTGATTGGTTTGTTATTTTTGGGAAAAACCTTTACAGCTCAAACATTTTTATCAACATTGCTTTATCCAATTTTCTTTTTTCTATTTGTACGTTACGTCGATCCTCTTTGGATTGGTTTTTCTCCCGAAGAAGAAACGCACCGATTACTCGCTAGTATTTTTGGTGGAGGTTTAGTTGGTATCGGTATGGGGTTATCATTTTTAGCAGGTGGTAGTACGGGTGGTTTTGACATTGTCATCATGCTTGGACAAAAATTTTATGAATGGAAGGCATCCGTGTCATCGTTGGTGATTGACGTTATCATTATTGGATTAGGGATGTTCACCTTTGGCATGGTAGTTGGATTATATGGTGTGATTGCCACCATCGTGAACTCAATCATGATTGAAATTGTATTTGTCGGTCTTTCAAGAGTGTATTTAGTGACCATTATATCTTCTAAACCCAAAGACATTAATCAATTTATTATCGAAAAACTTGAACGAGGATCCACGATTTATATGGCAAAAGGCGGTTTTAAACAACAACCACTTGACGTGATTCAAGTCGCCATTCAACGTCGGGAATATTTTTTATTGAAACAAAAAATTGCAGAGGTCGATCCTTCCGCTTTCGTCATGATCAATCAAGCCAGGGCAGTTTTAGGCTTAGGATTCAATCCTTTAACGATTCCTGTTCCAACACTCAAGAAAAAATCATCGTGAATAATCCCTTTAAAATTGTTTCAAAGTATCAACCAAAGGGTGATCAACCCAACGCGATCGATCGATTGGTTGAAGGGATCTCGCGTAAACAACGCTTTCAAGTTTTGCTTGGGGCAACGGGTACCGGAAAAACATTTACCATTGCCAATGTGATTGAACGGATTCAAAAACCCACCCTTGTCTTGGTGCATAATAAAACACTCGCGGGTCAGTTATACGGTGAATTTAAAGAATTATTTCCCAATAACCGTGTGGAATACTTTGTTTCAAACTTTGATTTTTATCAACCGGAAGCCTATCTACCGAAATCTGACACCTACATTGAAAAGAACGCGATGATGAATGATGAAATTGAAATGCTAAGAACTTCTGCAATTAACTCGGTGTTAGAAAGAAGAGATACAATTATTGTCGCTTCGGTGGCCGCTATTTATGGTCTGACCGATCCTCAAGAATACCAACGCCTAGCCTTTTATTTAAAAGTGGGTGAAACCATTAATCGAAAAGATTTTTTTAGAAAGTTAATCGATGCTCAATATCAACGTAATAATCTAGATTTACCTCCAGGTAATTTTAGAGTGAGAGGTGATGTGATTGAAATTGCTTTACCTGGGCTTGCGGATTCTGCACTTCGGGTTGATACCTTTGGGGATGAAATTGAAAAGCTTTCTTTAGTGGATTTATTAACCGGAGAAGTGCGACATACCTACCGTAGTTATCCGATTTATCCTGCCTATGGGCATGCTTCGACGCATGCGCGTGTGATTGCAGCTTGTGACCGTATCGAAATTGAATTAGCAGAACGTTTAAAAGTTTTAAAAGACAACAATCAACTGCTTGAGTACCAACGTTTAGAAATGCGTACCAAGCAAGATCTAGAATCGTTAAGAGAGTTTGGCATGTGTCCGGGGATTGAAAATTATTCTCGACATATCGATGGTCGGCAACCTGGGCAAAAACCATTTTGCTTAATCGATTACTTCCCTAAAGATTTTTTATTTGTGATTGATGAAAGTCACGTTTCAATTCCTCAGGTTCGAGGGATGTATAACGGTGACCGCGCGCGAAAAGAAACGCTTGTGCAATATGGATTTCGTTTACCATCTGCACTCGACAACCGTCCATTAAAGTTTGCTGAATTCGAAGCATCCTTGACTCAAGTTATTTGCACCTCGGCAACCCCTGGTGATTATGAATTAAATCAAACCAAGCAAGAAGTAGTAGAACAGATTATTCGTCCTACGGGTCTCGTTGATCCTGAAATTGTGATTCGACCGACCACAGGTCAAATCGATGATTTGATGCAAGAAATTCAAAAGCGAATTGCTAAATCTCAACGGGTGATGATTGTCACCCTTACGATTCAAATGGCAGAAGACCTTACGGCCTACCTTAAACAACGCTCTTTCAAAGTGGTCTATATGCATGCTGAAACCAAAACCATGGAACGTAGCCAAATTATTTATCAACTTAGAAAAGGTAAATATGATGTTTTAATTGGGATTAACTTATTACGGGAAGGTTTAGATATTCCAGAAGTTTCTTTAATTGCCATCCTTGATGCAGACAAAGAAGGGTTCTTGCGATCAGCGCGTTCTTTGATTCAAATCATTGGTCGAGCTGCACGAAATTCCGAAGGTCAAGTCATCATGTATGCGGATAAGAAGACGGATTCCATGAAAGCTGCAATCGAAGAAACCAATCGAAGACGAGATAAACAATTGGCCCATAACAAACAATTTAACATTACGCCGATTACGATTAAAAAAGACATTCAATCACCGATGAAAGCAATCGATGATGATATTGCGAAGTTAACCCAAATCAAAGGTAAGGCCTCACGAAGTGAAATTGAGCAACGCGTTCGTGAATTTGAAAAGCTGATGCGAGAAGCTGCAAAAGTCTATGATTTCGAACGGGCAGCAGAACTTCGCGATATTATTTTTGAACTGAAAGCAGAAATCAATGGATAGTT
>JACCED010994695.1_pt1 | contig 27831 bp, 30 predicted proteins | sample 7455021 | NCBI WGS metagenome assembly JACCED01 (sample SAMN15323456, study PRJNA562643) | freshwater metagenome | isolation source: river surface water | place: USA:Blue River Watershed | collected 2017-08-19 | reverse complement strand
TTATATCGAGGCACTCTTGGGGATGAAAACTTAACTCAGGATTGTCTAAAAATAAAACTATTTTTTTATTAGCTGCAGATAGCTTATCATATGTCTTCAACATAGCAAGCTCCATAGATAACCCCTTAAGTAGAATTGGGTTTTTATCTTTCTTCAAATAACTCACACCGCCACCATGTAAATACCATGGCCCCCTAAACGCAATAATGATGGTTTTGATAGAGCTCTGAGCCAAAGCATACTCATATACCTCTGACATAATTTCTGAGCAAACATCTGGCAAACCTGATCGATGAGTTTCAACGCCTAAAAATGGTACGCAAGCCCCCCTAGCTAACAATCCCAAATTCTCTCCTTTATTAGCGAATTGGTAAGCCAAGCCAGGATAATATGAAATTGCATGACTATCTCCAACAAGCAATACGGTTGGGGGTTTATTTTTAATAGCTACACGACACTCCCCGTTATGTTCGGTCAATTTAAATTTTTGAGAACACTCATTATCATAATTAAATTTTAAGCTGACTACGTCAGGATTCTTTGACCGCTTATAATTAGATTCTTGCTTAGGATGACGACTATCAAAACCATCCAAGGTATATGTTGCAGCACCAACGAGACCAATCCCCAATAAAGTAAGAACCAACTTATTCGAAACTCTAATATCAGGCTGAAATCTTATCTTTTTTTCAATTAAAGAATATGTCAGGTATGCGAAAAGGAATGTGAGTAGAAAACATGTTGCCTTGAGAGTCAAGTCAAGGCGTCCATTATTCATTATCTTGGCATAACTTATTAATGGCCAGTGCCATAGATACAATGGATAACTAATTAATCCAACTCTGACAAGTAAAAAATTGGAAAAAATATATTTATTTATCCAAGATTGACCATTCCCAGCTAACAAAAATACGGTCCCCAGTACTGGTAATAGTGCCCAATAACTTGGATAAACTCTTCGATAATCAATCCAAATCAAGCCAACAAAAATTAGAATCAATCCAAGTAAGGGTAAGGATTGATTTATGAACGGGGTTGCCAACCATCTTACAATCTTCTCTTGTTTACTGAAGGACATTAAGGAGGCCAAAGCAGCTCCTGCAAGCAACTCCCACGATCTGGTTGGAAGCCAATAAAAAGCTGTTACAGCATTAGCTGATGAGATCACCAAATTACTGATAAATGAGATTAAAAGTATGGCGCTAATAGTTATAAAAATTGACCAACGCTTAACAAAAATCATTGCCAATAAGAGTGGCCAAAAAATATAAAATTGCTCTTCAATACCAAGCGACCATAAATGAAGCAATGGCTTTAAATCTGAGGATTTATCAAAGTAACCAGCCTCAAACCACAAAATAATATTTGAACTAAATGTTGCCCCAGCCATAAGATGCTTAGCAAATGATTTAAATTCATGAGCAAGCAGCACAAACCAGCCAACCGCAAAAGAACATATAAGAACTGTAATTAAAGCTGGAAAAATTCGCCTTATTCTACGAATATAAAAATTTACAAGTGAGAAGTTTTTCGAATGCAAATCACAAATCAAAATCTTTGTAATCAAAAATCCAGATATGACAAAGAAAATATCAACGCCAATGAACCCGCCTCTGATAGCAAAAAGGTGATAACCAATAACAGATAAAACGGCCAAAGCTCTTAACCCATCAATTTCTGGTCTGTAATTTATGGCATTATTCACTTGATTTTCTTTTAAAAGATTTACCTGAATTGTACTTTTAAAATGGATTATTTGAAATCCCAAATCCAAGTTAATTGAAATCTGATATGAAGGTTTGAATGAATACCAAAGACAAAAATAATATGCCTAGAGTTACAGTAGGCTTGCTAAGCTTTAACCAAGAAAAGTATATTTATGACTCTCTGAATAGTATCCTTAATCAAGATTATCCCCATTTAGAGATTGTCATTTCTGATGATAAGTCTACAGACATGACTTTTCAAATTATCAAAGATATGGTTACAAAATATACTGGCCCTCACCGCATCACCTTACATCAAAATCAAAAAAATTTAGGCATAGGTGGAAATCGATCAGTAGCAGTCAATTTAGCAAAAACTGATTTAGTTGTCTCAGCCGATGGTGACGATATATCTACCCCCTCTCGCGTTAGCAATCTCGTACAGGCATGGATCGATAATAACTGTGAACCGCTCTTAATCACATCTGACGCATATGACATGGCGGTTGATGGCCAAATAATTGCAGAGAAAATTTGCTCTGATATTCAAAACTTTCATTCAATAGAGGACTATTTTCAAAACAATGTCGTATTTTGGGGTGCAACAAACATGTATCACAAAAAGATTCATGATGTATTTGGTCATTTAAATGAAAATGTTGGTGCAGAAGATAGAGCCATGCTCTTTAGAACTTTACTCATTGGAAAAGGCCTATCAATTCATAAAACTCTTGTCTACCATCGAAGAGGTGGCGCCGGCGCCAGCAAACCACAAAGCGCCTATGAAAAAAAACAAAAGCTCATAAAAGATGCCCCAAAAACAATTGCCGACATAGAGCAAATGTTTCAGGATGCGTCCAAATTTAACCAAGGGGCAATTGTAAAAAAGTATCTCCAACGCAGACTATCGGAAGCTTATTTAACTCTTAACTTAGCCAAAGAAAAATCCCTATTAGGAAAACTTTTCTTGATTCTAAAAGCAAAAGTAATTATGGGAAAAAAGATTAGACTATTTTTCTATTTAGAAGCAACAGTATTGCTCCAGATAATTTACACTCTAAAAAAATTCTTTGGGCGCTAATCTAACAAGAATGCGGAGAATTTTTCTCTATTTTTAATTAAATACTCAGGAAATTGTGAGTCAATAGGCTGAATTTGATATCTCGCTTTAGGCTTGTGAAAATCTCTCCCAGCTTTAATCATTTCTTGAATATAAGCTGGATTTTTATAGCTATCATTGTTGAACTCTTGATGTGCAGTACTTTCAATTTTTCTAATTAAATCTTCCATTGAGAAAACCCAAGTGAAGTGCCAGCCACCCCCCATAATTAATTGAACATTGCGCCACTTAAACCAAGATCTTTTTATAGATCTAAAAATTCCCGAGGATTTATATGACCTAACACTGGTTGCATTAGATTTAAAAAATGAACAGAAATGCCCAAAAGTAGTTATCTTGCTCCCTCGCCACAAGTTAGTTTTTGGTATCAACCTCCCTTTGTTGTCAACATCGCCTAACCAGTAATTATTTAAATAGTAACTGTAGTAGCGCTGATCGAAATCACCTCGATAAAATTTATGATTATATTGCTTGATGACCTCTGGATTAGGTATCTCATCTAAATCAGAAATGATTATCAAATCATCAACACTCGCGTCGTACAGCCCTCTACTTAAATTATTCCTAATAAAATTCTCATTTCGCCAAAAATCATTAGGGCCTTCAGGTCTTTCAATAAGAGGTAAATACCTAATTTTTTCTGCGTATTTCTGAAATTTTTCAATGTTAAAATGTAACGGCCTTGATATGCCAGCATGACTGTAATTAGCTTCTGAAATAACGAAATAATCAACGTAGTCCCATAAAGTCTCAAATCTTAGCTGTAGAATCAAATCTTCATTAAAGTAGCAAAAACAGTCATATATTTTCATAGAAAAGCCCTAAAATATGGATCCTCATAATTCAAAAAAAACTATCGAGATAGTTTTAATCAAAGCTTTAATAATTTTATCAATTGTTCCTCTACTTGCATTTAAGGGTATTGCAGCGATTTTTGGGAGTGCTTTATTTCTTATAACCCTATTTCTATGGCTCAAAAATTATAATGATTTTGAACTACCTGTCAGACAAGATAAGGTGTTACTTTTTTTGTTTTTTTCAAGCCCGGTTTTAGCTATTCTGATCACCCAATTATTACGTCAAGATTTAAACATCGGGGCATTTGATGGGCCCATACGATTTATTTTTGCTGTCCCTCTTTTTATTTATATATTAAATAATAAATTTGATTTCGCAAAGATAATTACATGGTCAATTTCAATATCACTCATTTTGCTACTTATCTATGTTCTTGCTTTTGATCAAACAAGAGACGGTCAACTACTATCTATAGCCAAAGGTCATAGGCTAACTGTTCAACACTTAGATCCGATTATTTTTGGGAACTATTCAATCATTTTGGCTTTTTGCTGTTTAATTTCGGTCAATGGTCGTACAAGCAAATCAATGTTCCTCTTACTAATGTCTGGATTTATGTGTGGCGTCACACTATCAATACTATCTCAATCCAGATCTGGTTGGATTGCAGGATTTTTTATGCTCTTGATATTTATTTCAGTAAATTTTACTTTTTTAAAATCTCACTACAAAATTTCATTGAGCATTCTTTTCATTTTATTTCTTGGACTATTTACAACGTTATCAACCAATAACATTGTCTCAACAAGGTTTTATACAGCATTAAATGAAATTTATCTTTGGTTCAAAAACCCGGAAATTTATACATCTACAGGAACACGGTTATCTATGTGGAAATTAGGTAGCTATCTTTTTTCTCTTAATCCATTTCACGGATATGGCGATAAAAGTTTTGACCCTAGTTTTTTAACTAACGAGGTATTTTTAACTATTGGCAAACAGGGCGGGGTGGAGACAATATATTGCTGCGGGCCACACAATGAACTTTTAGGTCATATGCTTCGATCAGGTTTATTTGGCATTGCTGCATTTATTTCCATATTTTTTGTGCCACTTTACTTCTTCTTAAAATTTAGAAGCGCATCAGAAAAATCTCAATCAGCTGTTATTGGCATTTGCTTTATTAGTGGAATGTTAATTACAGGTTTAAGTAGTGAAATGCTTTCCCTTAAATTTACATTTACATTTTATGCATTAATAGTCAGTATTCTTTTAGGACAATGTCTCAGAAATGAAACCTAAGTATTCAATAACATTCGCCTGTTATAACGGGGTTGAATATACAAAAATGTGCATTGACAGCATGCTCCAAAATGGAACTCCATTAGACCGCGTAGCTGTTGTTGATAATGGATCAACTGATGAAACAAGAAGCTTTTTACACAGCTTACCTTTGGGTAGTAGAATTTATAATTGCCAAAATCTAGGTTGCGGTGTAGCCTGGAATCAAGGAGCGCTAGCTCTTCAATCCGAGTGGACAATTATCATGAATAATGATGTAATTGTCTCACCAAGATGGATTGATAACTTAATAGGAACGGCAGAAGCACTCGACCTTAAAGTAATTAGCCCAGCCTTAATTGAAGGGCCACTTGACTATGACTTTAATTCATTTTGCAAAAATTCTTCAACCAAGATGAATTCAACGCATAGAATAGGCGGAAAACATGCTGTCTGCTTAGCAATTCATGAATCGGTATGGATGGAAGTAGGTTACTTTAGCCCAATTCCAAAGTTATTGGGCTACGAAGACACACTTTTTTTTAATGAGCTAATTAAGTCAAACATTGATACCGCAATGACTGGAGCATCGTGGCTTCATCACTTTGGCTCAATCACTCAAAGCTTAATGAAACAAGAGCGCGGGTTAAATGAAAAAGAAGGCCTTGCAAATAGGTATAACTATAAATTACTAAATCAATCTTGGATAAAGCGAAAAATGAGCAAACTAAAAAGGAAGCGACAGGAAAAGATTTGGCGCGATAGTGAGGTCAAAGCTCATCAGATGTCAATTCATGGCTTAAGAGTCGATGGCAACTTTAAATGGATTTAAATAAATTAACATATTTAGAAATTGAATAAAATTAATGCTAAATCTTAAAAAATACCAGTTGATAATTATAGGAAGTGGCATTGCATGTCAAGCCATTTTAAAAAATTTAAACACGAATATAAAAGTATTGATTATTGAAGGTGGCGAAGTAAATGAATCTCAACAGTCACAGAAGTTAACAGAAAATAATGAGTACGGACACTTCTCTAACGGGTGGTGGCAACGACACTGGGTTAGAGCATATGGCGGAACTTCAAGACGTTGGTCAGGATGGGTTGCAACTCTTGATAAAAGAGATTTTGAGGGGCACAATGGATTGCCAAGATGGCCTATAACAAGAGAGGAAATTTCCCCATACTATCCAATAGCAGCAACTTTTTTAAATCGAGATTTATCGATACTAAATTATGATAATCAAACAAACTCAAAGGAAGATTTTGTTTTTAAGCCTTTTTCAAACGGAACTCCATTAAGATTTACCGATACTAATGAATTAAAAAAATATCCTAATGTTGACTTAGTTGTTGGTATTAATCTTATTAGACTTGATTCAAAAGAAAGAAAGCAAATTTCTGGTATTTGGGTTTTTAATGCTGGCAAAGAATCTTATTACGAAATAAGCCCAAATCAAATCATTATTCTAGCGTGCGGGGGACTTGGAAATGCTCAGATTCTATTACAACCCAATAGTGATGGAGCCACCCCCATCGGAAATGAATCTGGATATGCTGGCAAGTATTTAATGGAACACCCTCATGCATTAAGCGCAGACATCCTATTAAATAAAAAAAATATTCCTCAAGTGGGTAACTCTTTTGGATTTCATACTAGAGCATTTATCCCTTCAGATCACTTGTATAAAAAGCATAATCTACTAGCGTGCTCAATTGCTATTGAAGATATTCCCAAGGGATTGCAAATACAAAGCAAAGAACAAACTTTTTTTGAAAAAAAATTTAATGCTCAGCTAGAAAGAGTTAATGGATATGCACGATCAGAACAAGAGCCGCAATTAAATAACCATGTTCAATTAATTAACCAAAAAAATTGGGCCGGGCTATACCAACTTCGAACGCAATGTTCATTTTCAAATAATGACCTATACACGATTGATTTAACCACAAGGCTCTTTGGTGAATATTTATACAAGAATCAATTGGGAATTTTAAAAATTAACAACCATAAAATTTATCGCGAAACCAGCGGGGGCGGACACACAATGGGGACTACAAAAATGGGATTCTCGATTAAAGATAGTGTTTGCGATCGGAATCAAAAAGTTCATGGTTACCAAAACCTGTATTTAGCAGGAAGTAGCGTTTTCCCTACGTCAGGAGCATCAAATCCTACTATTACAATAGTAGCTCTCTCCTTTAGACTTGCAAATCATTTAAATAAAATCATCACATGAAGAAACGATTATTTCTTAAAGCTCTGATTGGACTTAGCTTACTACCAATAATTTCTGCATCTCAAATTGTTTTTGGCGTGGATAAAGTTACTCAAAATAAAATAAAGCTGGAATTTATAGAGTCAGATGGTTGGATTGTTAAACCTGATGATATCAAACCACTTCAAGCAAACATCGAACCAACAAGTTCAGTACTCCAGAATGTAAAATATACTTACCATAACCTTAAGTATCGCTACAAAGCTGCTAAAAAATCTTTTATGGAGCCTCATTAATTTTCAAACTATAATTTTGGTGCCACCAACCATCTTAAACCTAACTGATCTTTGGCACTAACGGATATAGTTTGATCTATTGTTGGCCATTGAATATTCAAAGTAGCATCATTCCACGCAATGCAATGCTCACTTGGAGCGTGCCAATAGTCTGTAGTTTTGTAAAGAAATTCAGCCGTCTCTGATAAAACCAAAAATCCATGTGCAAACCCAGCAGGAATCCAAAGCTGCTTTTTATTATCAGAAGATAACTCAACCCCCACCCATTGCCCAAAGGTTGATGATGCTTGCCTTAAATCAACGGCAACATCAAATACAGCCCCACGACAAACACGTACCAGTTTCGCCTGCGTTTGTTGTATTTGGTAGTGCAAACCCCTCAAAACACCTTTTTTTGATAGAGAATGGTTATCTTGAACAAATCTAATTTCCTGGCCAACCGCTGCTGAAAAATCTTTTTCATTAAAAGATTCAAAAAACCAGCCACGATCATCCCAAAATACTTTTGGCTCGATGATTAATACATCTGGAATGGCTGTTGGTGTAACGATGATTGGCATCAAATTCTTTCTGTGAGAATTTTTTCTAAATACTGACCGTAGGCGTTCTTCTTGAGTGGTGCTGCTAACTTTAGTACATCATCAGCGGTGATCCAGCCCTGACGATAAGCAATCTCTTCAGGACATGCCACCATCAAGCCCTGACGCTTTTGTAATGTAGCAATAAAACCTGCCGCATCTAATAAAGAATCATGAGTGCCGGTATCTAACCAAGCGTAGCCACGACCCATAATCTCTATTTGTAACTGATTTAACTTTAGATACGCTTCATTAACTGTGGTGATTTCCAACTCGCCCCGTGCGCTAGGCTTAATTGATTTAGCAATGTCGCACACCCGTTGATCATAAAAATATAAGCCAGTCACAGCGTAGTTACTTTTTGGCTTCAAAGGCTTCTCTTCTATTGATAGAGCCTTGAATGCCTCATTAAATTCAACGACGCCATAACGCTCTGGATCATTAACATAATAAGCAAATACCGTGGCGCCACTAATTCTGCTATTAGCCGCTTGTAGTTGATTGACTAGCTCGTGCCCATAAAAAATATTATCCCCAAGAACAAGTGCAGAGGGGTTATTTCCAACAAACTCTTTACCAATGATGAAGGCCTGCGCCAAGCCATCGGGTGACGGTTGCACCGCATACTTGATATTCAAACCCCACTGAGCACCATCACCTAATAGCTCAGCAAATCTAGGCGTATCTTGCGGTGTAGAGATCAACAAAATATCTTTAATGCCCGCCAACATCAGTGTGGTGAGTGGGTAGTACACCATAGGCTTATCGTATACCGGCATTAACTGTTTTGACACCGCCTGCGTGACTGGAAACAAACGAGTCCCAGAGCCGCCAGCCAGAATAATTCCCTTACGATTGCTTACTGATGGTTGATTCATACACACTTGCTTTCTAATTAATTTTTCAATAGCTAACTAGCTTTTTAAAGAGTTTGACACATACTCTTTCACATACGCTTCGACTTGTTCTTGCCAGTGAGGGTATTGGGTTGTAAACGCCATCTCTGACAGGGCTTTTTTTAACTTAGCATTACTCAAGCGAGAGTTATAGGGCCTTCTTGCCGGTACAGGATACTCTGTTGCGGGTATTGGCAAGATGTTTCCAGACTTGACCTCAATGCCTTCGCCAAAAGTTGCCGCAGTTTTTATTGCAAAAACTGCTAAGCCATGCCAGGATGTCTCTCCGTCAGGCACCGCGTGATAGATCCCAGATTCAACTCGAGAGCCCGCCATTTGCACACTAACCTCTGCCAACCACTGTGCGGATGTTGGAGCTCCCACTTGATCAGCCACCACCTTTAATTGATCGTATTCACCAGCTAGTCGCAACATAGTACGAATGAAGTTAGCACCATCGCCATACACCCACGAGGTTCTCAAAATAAAATACCTAGAAAACTTATCCACGTAGCTGGCGTGACCAGAGTTATGAGCTAAGTTAAAAATCTCTTCAATCGCCTGCTCGCCAGCTAACTTGCTTTGACCGTAGATATTTAAATCCCCTAATGGCCCCACAGGATCAATTTCTGAATAAGCATTTTGTTTGCTATCAGCAAACACATAATCCGTTGAATAATGAACCAAAATACCGTGCGCGACTTTTGCAATATATCGAGCCATCAACTCGGGAGCTTTGGCATTAATTGCAAAGGCTAGATCTTGCTTTGCTTCTGCCCTGTCAACCGCCGTATAAGCCGCCGCATTGATAATGACCTGTGGCTGATAACGATTCAAAACCTCCACAATCGAAGACTCACTAGTTAAATCACAATCAGCACGACCCAAGAAAACAGCGGGCACCTTAAGGTCTTTTAAACAAACTTGTAACGCTCGCCCCACCTGGCCATCACGACCAAACACCACAATGGGTCGGCTGTGATCTAGGAGTTCAAAGGAGGAGTAGGACATATAAGGATCAGTAATTAGTAATTAATAACTAGCAAGCAATCTTCATTCATCAGTAGTATGGCTATATTGTTTTTTTACCCACTCACGATAAGAACCACTCAGCACACCATCGGTCCACTCTTGATTATCAAGATACCACTGCACTGTTTTTTTGATTCCGGTCTCAAAGGTTTCAATGGGTTTCCAACCCAACTCACGCTCTAATTTCGTGGCATTAATTGCATAACGGCGATCATGACCCGGACGATCTTTAACATAAGTGATTTGTGAGGAATAAGAAGTACCATCAGATTTAGGACGCAAACCATCCAAGATCGAACAAATGGTATTCACCACCTCTAGGTTGGGTTTTTCATTCCAACCACCCACATTGTAGGTCTCACCTAACTTACCAGCCTCCAGCACACGACGAATCGCTGAGCAATGATCTTTCACATATAACCAATCACGGATCTGTTGTCCATCACCATAAATCGGTAAAGGCTTACCAGCTAGGGCATTGAGAATCACCAAAGGTATCAACTTCTCCGGAAAGTGATATGGTCCGTAGTTGTTGGAGCAGTTTGTGGTTAAAACAGGTATGTCATAGGTATGATGCCATGCACGCACCAAATGATCGGATGCTGCCTTAGAGGCTGAGTAAGGACTGTTCGGCTCAAACGGATTTGTTTCTGAGAAAGCAGGGTCAGTTGATGAGAGTGAGCCGTACACCTCATCGGTTGATACGTGCAAGAATCGGAATGATTGTTTCTCATTTTCTGGCAATTCTCTCCAATAAGCGAAAACAGCTTCTAATAAATTAAAGGTACCTACAACATTAGTTTGAATAAAGTCACCCGGACCATGAATTGAGCGATCCACATGCGATTCAGCAGCAAAGTTAACGACCGCTCTGATTTGATATTTTTTGAGTAAAGAAAGTACTAACTCATAATCACCAATATCACCTTTAACGAATACATGACGAGTATCTTTTTCTAATGATTTGAGGTTCGCCAAATTACCAGCATAGGTTAGCTTATCTAAATTAACAACACCTTCAGCATCTCGATTGACTAGCCAATCCAAAACAAAGTTGCTACCGATAAATCCCGCGCCACCCGTGATTAAAATCATGATTTATTTACTTAAGTTAATTAAAAGAATTTTCTCATACCCCACCTATATATCTAGCATTCTTAAGGTAACCCTCAAAACATAGCTATCTCAAAATCCTAACCTGAGACAGCGATTAAAAATACATCGATTGTTAAAGAAGTTGGTGTTTTTAACAAGAAAAACACTTCGTTAAAAAATACTAAGTAATTGATTCATAATATGAATTTTCTATTTCGTTTCTCTCAGAATCCTCTAGAACAATTACATCTGGTTGCATCTTTAGGCGGTGTAAAAATGCCAAATGTTCATCGTGCTTTTTGCGAACCTTTACATAACTATCCAACAAGGATTGATAAGTTTTTCACTCACGCATGAGCAAATCATCTTGGTGGTCACTATTGCGCAACTCTATCTTTTGCAAAAAAACCAAGTAGCCATCATGACACGAATTTTTGGCTTACACACCGCGAAATTAGCTCTGTAGTACATATGAGCTACAAATTTTTCAACTAGCTCAAGAACATACTTAGAGCTGTTTTGCCATTCAATATTCAAATCATTACCTTGATGCATAAAAATGGGATATTGACAGAATTTTCACTCAAAATATGAGCGCCTTTGAACAAATCTGGATACTGCCACCAAATACCATTGTAATGGTTCATGCTTTCAGCATTTCTTAAGAATTGCTCATATTGATATGTAACGATATTGGCATCTTGAACATCTTTTTGGGCAATCTTATGATTGGGTATCACTAAATAATCCGGTGCAAATGGTACAAATCGTTCATCTTCATCAATCATGGCAGCCAACATCTCGGGTTTTAGAGCAGCCATACGCTCCTCTGTTCCGAATGCAAACTTAAGCTCTAAGCGTTCTATTCACCATAGACTATCAACTATCTGATTTGTTAAACTTTTTTGAACAATGTCCCCTAGTTGTAATGCTTTATTATCATCTTTACGAACCCGGTTATATTCAGCCTCATCTTCAAAAAGTAAAATCTTAGTTTTTGCATAACCACCATGTTTAAGCGCGTTCATACTCGAGCGCTTTTACCTGGAATGCTTCTCTGGGGCCTTTACGACCAAGGATGTGAAACGTCATTTGGTACCCCTATAAAATTTGAAGGAGTCCAAGGTGCAAAATCTTTAGATTAGCTTGGATCAAAAGAACCCTCCTTCACCTCAAGTAAAATACAGCCTGACTCTAAAACAAGCACTGTGTGCCATTTATTAGTTGGTAATTCAGCACCAACAGTCATTTTTTACCATGCCTATCTGACCCAAAATGTATGACCTCAATTACATTTCCCTGCTCATCGAATGTCACCAGAGCCATTAAGCCTCTGACAGCAATTAGTAATTCATTTTTAGAATCACTAGCGTGTCTATGAGAGCGGATGTAGCTACCCGGTTCAACGGCGTTAAAAAAGCGTTGGCATGGATCATGCGTAGCTTTCGTGGATGTTGATATGCTGTCGCTTGCGTGGACTGCACTGAACCTGCGCAATCAGCTTATTCAAGTAATCAAGCTGAAAACCTTCATGATTGCGCAGTCTTCGCCCCAGAAAGTGCCCCCACGATCTGCTTGACGGTGTTTTCGACGGCAAATTCCCGTTCAAACAAAGCCGTGCAACGAGACGACAAATCAAAATCCACTTGTATCTGATCTAGCAACTTTTCTGTCAGCAACAGTAATTCATCCACCCGGTTGGTCTCGCACACCTGACCAACGCGTTCATCTCTGATCATCTGAGCTAAGTCATTGCCCGCGTTGATCTTGGCCAACACTGGCAAGCCGCTTTGCATATAGGTCAGAAACTTTCCAGGGATATTGTGCGACTTGTGACGAGAATCAAGAGCTACAATACCAATATGACACTGGGCGTATAAATCAGAAATCTCGTCAGGATCTATTTCATCAAAAAAAACCACATTATCGAGCTGCCGTAGCTGAGCTTCTGCTTTGAGTCGGACTGCATCGCTACCACGCCCAACAAATAAAAAACCTATGTCTTTTCTAGAATGTAACTTTTCCGCTAAATCCAATAATATTGTCATACCCTGAGCAACTCCCATGTTGCCAGCGTAAACGAACAACTTTCGTCCTTTTAGTACAGTCTCATCCACTCGAATCGAACACCGAACCCTAGCTGGATTTCCTAACCAGTTATGCAATACTTCTAACTTTCGATTAGATTTCACTAACCATGAGTCAAAATACTTCGCATTCCCAGGTGTTTGGATGCCAATTACATCCGCAACAGAATACTGATAGCGTGCTACTGCATTAAAAAAGCGATAAGGTATCCCTCTACTCATCAACCCCATGTCTACCGCCCACTCAGGGAAGATGTCACGAATTATTAGATAACTCTTACAATGACTCGATTTCCTGAGCGCGCTAACCATGGGGCCATGAAATATAGATGGGGCATACCAGACCACACCATCCCACTCCTCCTTTGCTAAAGGGCTTTTGCGAAGGTTTCGTAACATAGCAAATGGCATGATAAGCTCAGCCAGTGTGCGGCGCACATAACCAATATTTTTGGTCTGCGGAGCTCTCAGTCGCATTACTTGGGCACCGTCAAAATCCTCTAGCTTCCAAGGCTCTCGCTGATCACTGGAAGGCAGTAGCATACATAACGAATGACCCTGTCGAGAAAATTCACGGGTCAGATCCCGCAACTGAACAGCACCAGAGGTGCGTAGCGGTGGAAATGTGTCCGCAATCAGAGCAATACGCATCAGACTCGACTCAGTACTTCTTCCAAACCACGCGGTTCACGTAATCTGTATAGCTGTGGATAATGCGAATCACCTTGTCGCTGACATTCGGCATGCTGTAGTCGGCTACAAGGCGTGAGCTCCGTTCAGCTCCGCGGGGTTGGGTTGCTAGAATAGCCAGCCCCTGGCGGACGCGATCCACTTCTAAGCCCACCATCATCACGACAGCTTCTTCCATACCTTCGGGGCGTTCGTGCGCCTCGCGCAGATTAAGCGCCGGGAAATTCAGAATGGATGACTCCTCGTTGATCGTGCCGCTATCCGAAAGCACAGCCTTGGCATGCATTTGCAGGTTCACGTAATCGTAAAAGCCAAGCGGCTTCATCAGTCGCACATTTGGGTGAAACTTTGCACCCGTTGTATCCACCCGCTTTTGAGTACGGGGGTGGGTAGAAACCACCACTGGTAAACCATGATCTTCGGCCAGCGCATTCAGCACTGCCAAGAGTTTGGTGAAGGACTTGTCGGATTCGATGTTTTCTTCACGATGGGCACTTCCCACAAAATACTGCTCGGGCTGTAAACTCAAACGCTTCAAAGCATCTGATGCCTGGATTTGAGGTAGATAATGGTGAATTACTTCGTACATCGGGCTGCCCGTCTTGATCACCTGGTCAGGTGGCAATCCTTCGCGCAGCAGGTAGTCACGAGCAATGGTACTGTAAGTAAGGTTGATATCTGCGGTATGGTCAACGATACGGCGATTAGTTTCTTCTGGAACACGTTGATCAAAGCAGCGATTGCCCGCTTCCATATGGAAAATCGGCACCTTGCGCCGCTTGGCTGGAATCACCGAAAGACAACTATTGGTGTCTCCCAGTACAAGCATAGCTTCTGGTTGCACCTGGGCAAGTACACCATCTACAGCACTGATGAGATTACCGATGGTATTGGCAGCACTAGCACTTCCGTTGGCACTGTTCAAAAAATAATCGGGCTTGCGCACGCCCAAATCATCAAAAAATAGCTGGTTGAGTTCGTAGTCGTAGTTCTGACCGGTATGCACCAGCACATGATCACAATATACATCAAGTGCAGCTAATATGCGTGATATCCGAATGATTTCTGGTCGGGTGCCGACAACCGACATCACTTTAAGTTTTCTCATTTTTAAACCTTTCTAGCCACAGTATCGGGTTTTTCTCGGTCAAAATTCTCATTAGCCCAAAGCATCACTACCATCTCGTCATCACCCACATTGGTGATATCGTGAGTCCAACCCGGGATGGTATCTACCACTTGCGGCTTACTGCCACTGGTTCGCAGTTCAACCAACTCGTTAGTCAGTAAATGGCGGAAACGAAACAGCGCTTCACCTTTGATCACGAGGAACTTTTCGGTTTTGGTGTGGTGGTAATGCCCGCCCCGCGTAAATCTGGGGTATACCGTGAAATAACTGAACTGACCGCTATCGGGTGTTTTAAGCATTTCTACAAATACACCGCGTGGGTCAGCGTGCTGCGCCACCCGATAGGAGAATTTATCATCGGGTAAATAACTTACATAAGTGGCATAAAGCGCACGCACGAAGCCAGTTCCCACCCGCTCCGTCATAAGCGTGGAGCGGCAGCCCCCAAAGGCACGGATTTGGTTAGCTAGCTCACCCAGTGTGGTGATGTACTCGGGCTCAACTTTAGCTGGCACACACCCCGATGCGGGAGCCTCCAAGGCTGCCAACAACGCTGTGACGACATCGTCCACATAGACCAGTCGCAAACTAGCCGTAGAGTCATTGATCTGGATGGGTATGTTTCGCGCAATGTTGTGGCAAAAGGTAGCAACTACCGAGTTATAGCTGGGCTTGCCCCACTTACCGAATACGCCTGGCAACCGGAAAATTGTGCATGGGTTACCTGTTTCATACGCCAGTGAATGAACAGCTTCTTCTGCTGCAAGCTTGCTTTGTCCATAAAGGTTGTCACGCTCAGCTTGAGTAGACGAAGTTAGAACCAAAGGTACATGTCGTCCTGTGCAACTAAACACCTGCTCAATAGCATTACACAGAGCAGAGGTCAATCCGGCATTCACTTGCCCAAACGCTGCTTCATCTGCAGGTCGGTTTTCACCCGCCAAGTGCACAATGGCATCGACGTGAGACACGAGTTTTGGCAAGAGGGTGGTGGGGTCTCCACGCACAAAGGTACTAACAGTAATATTGGTCAGCTCTCTTAAACGCACAATCAAATTTTTGCCAATAAACCCATTGGCTCCGGTAACCAATATTCGTCTGTTAGACAGCGTCATTATGATTATTCCTCTGCCTCTACCACCTCGCCACGCACCGTCGCCTGCATGAAGGGCAACTTCATGAGCAAGGCCTGCATGCCAGACACATCCAGCCGGCTGGTATTGTGAGAGTTGTAATCGGTGGCCTCTGAGATTTTAACTTCGCCTTGTTCCATAAACTTGCCGTAATTGAGATCGCGTAAGTCTGGCGGCACACGGTAGTAACCTCCCAAATCTTCAGCTGCCGCCATTTCCTCACGGCTCATCAAAGTTTCATGTAGCTTTTCGCCATGGCGCGTGCCAATCACACGCACCTCATGCTTCGACTTATCCAACAAATTAGCTAACGCATAGGCCAACGTTTCAATGGTTGCTGCAGGAGCCTTTTGCACAAAAATATCCCCGGGCTTGCCGTGCTCAAATGTGTATAGCACTAGGTCTACCGCATCATCCAGTGTCATCATGAAACGGGTCATGGCTGGGTCGGTAATAGTGATGGGCTGATCGGAACGAATCTGTTGTATAAATAGCGGAATCACAGAACCACGTGAGGACATTACGTTACCGTAACGGGTCACGTTTATCACGGTATTATCGCTGTTACGTGATTTGGCAACAGCTACTTTTTCCATCATGGCTTTACTGATGCCCATGGCGTTAATCGGATACACCGCCTTATCGGTACTAAGCACCACCACCCGTTTGACACCGCAAGTTATGGCGGCTTCTATTACATTTTCAGTACCGAACACATTTGTCTTCACAGCCTCAAGCGGATGAAACTCGCACGATGGCACCTGCTTGAGTGCGGCGGCGTGATAAATGAAATCAACGCCACGCACCACATTCAAAACAGATTGGTAGTCGCGAACATCCCCAATATAAAACTTGAGCTTGGGGTTATTATACTTCTTGCGCATATCATCTTGTTTCTTTTCGTCACGACTAAAGATTCGGATTTCGTGGAGGTCGGAATTAAGAAGGCGACGTAGCACGGCGTTACCAAATGAACCCGTGCCACCAGTGATAAGAAGTGTCTTGTTATTAAACATTTGAGTCCTTTGAATTGAATTAATTTCTCAATGCATCTTGGCAAAGTTTAAACTTCTGCTCCGGAGTTGGATAATTAATTAGAACTGCACGGTATTTGCCTTTGAAAATAAAAAGGCTCCCGGCGGCTGCACCCACAATACCCAAATTTGAAATAAGTTCACTGATGTGATCAAGAGATCCTGCACCCCCTAAAAAAGTGACCGGTACTTTCAGCACGCGCATTAACTGCGATGCCAATTCTAGGTCATAGCCCTGCATCAGTCCATCTCTATCGACAGAGTGAATCACGATCTCGCCAGCGCCGGCCTCTTGCAGCTGCATTGCAACGGTGACAGGGTCGGATGTGTGTGTCATTTTACCATTATGGGTACACAGCTCGTAGCCCTTGGCAAACAGTCCCGAACGCTTACGCACATCCAATACCGCCACCACTGACTGCCGTCCCACGGTAGCCGCTATTTTGGTCAACAAGGACGGATTGGAAAACACTGCAGAACTGATAGCCACCTTCTCCACACCCATATCTATAATGCGCGCCGCCTGCTCTACAGAGGTAACGCCACCGCCGTAACACAGTGGCATGCGGCATTCAGCGGCTAGCTTGGCAATCAGGGCGAAATCAGGCACAACTCTATTTACTGTGGCATCAATATCCAATACCATCAATTCGTCGGCTTCTTTCTCATTGAAAATCCTGACGGCGTTTATGGGGTCACCCACGTATTTTGGATCTTTAAACTGTTGGGTTTTAACCAACCCACCCTTGTGTACTAGTAAACAGGGGATGATTCGAGGACGCAACATCTGTTAAAGCTCCACAAAATTTTTCAGAAGTTGCTCACCCCAGTGGTGACTTTTCTCAGGGTGGCACTGCACCCCATGAATATGCCCACGCGAGATCACTGCATCAAAGTCCAGACCATAATTTGCCGTTGCCGCCACATCCTGCTTGTCTTCTGCATCAAAGAAGTAAGAATGGAGAAAATAAAATTGTGGCGGTTTATCAAATCCTTTGGAGAACAGCTTACTATGATCACGTGGCTTCAATTCATTCCAGCCCATGTGCGGCAATGGTAAATCAGCACTTTTAAGTTGAGTGGCGAACGAGCGTACTCTCCCGGGTATCCAATTAAGACCTGGTAAGCGCCCCTCATCTGAACCCTTCGCCAACATCTGCATGCCTACGCAAATTCCCACTATAGGCACGCGCGCACCTAAAACCAATTCTTCCAACTTAGGGCGCATACCAGAGTCGCTAAGTCGTTGCATTGCTTGATCAAAGTGACCCACACCAGGCAGTACCAGCCGCTCTGCGTCCAAAAATTGATCTGGTGTATCTGATCTCCGAGCTTCCACACCGAGTCTTTTAAATAAATTCATAAAAGCCTGAATGTTGCCAATACCGTAATCAACGATACAGATCATCTGAAATATCTCTTTTCAAGTCCGAGCTTTCGCATCATGTTCGCGCCAAAACTAATTAAATTGCGCTTATTTTTATAATCATGAAAAGTCTTTTTGGGCATATCAAACAAAACTTGCAATTCATACGCCGTTAAATCTAACTTATGCGCCACATAATCAAATTCCTGCTTAAGGAAGTACTCATCCATTTCGGAGTGGGAAATTCTATCCAACGCTTGTTCACGCTTCATTTGACCAGTCATGATCAAGCTAGAAAAATGAGCGCGCCGCTTATCATAGCCAAACCGGCGAGGAAGCCAGTAGTCCTCGTAAAAACGGGTAAAACGAGACTCATGATGCTTATGTTGGAAGCGTTGCCACCCAAAGCGGCGCTCCAGTTCATCTTCTGCATCCCTTTTGACGTAAGGTACTAAGTTAAGCGGGTAATGCACCTTCATGCCCAAGACCTTCTGGTACCAAAGCTTGTAAACCAAGATATCCACTAGCGGGAAGTCGTCATTGGGCTTACCGTCCCCACACTTTTCCCAAATATCTCCGAACAATATTTTGTCGATACCCAAGTAACCGCCCCACTCTTCTGGCTCACGACAGCATTCTGTTGAGAAGTTTGAACCCGTGAGGATGTGCTTAATTTTGTACTTGCGTGCGAACCTGTATAGCCCTGAGAAGAATGCGGCATCTTGCACCAGGTCTTGATCTGGAATGCCTGAACGCAAAAAAGCAACCTGCATACGCTTGACAGCATCCCAATTCACCACATCTGTATGGAGATCTAAATGCAAATTATCAACAAGTTTTTCAACATTGCTAACAGCTTGGGCTGTATTCCATCCGGCATCTACATGAAAAAGCAATGGGCGCAAGCCCATGATTTCTTTGGCTACATATGCCACATAGGAACTATCAAGCCCCCCGCTCAAACCGATGATACAGTCAAATTCTTTGTGTTTACCAGTCTTGCGAATATCATCAACCATCGATTCAAGGTTGACCTCATCTAAAATTCCGAATTGCCACTGAGATTTTATTCGTGAGTCAAAATTAAGACAATAATTGCAATAACCATCGGAACTAAAATTAATTAACGGGTCGGAAGTGTCCATAATACAACGAGTGCAAATTTGGTAAAAATCACTAGCCCGTTCATTTAACATGATTGGTTTAAACGACATTAATACTTCCAAATAAAAAAATTAAAAGGGGAATGAACTCCTCCTCAAGTAAATTAACATAACAGCACGGCACATTTATGATCATATCCTCTAATCGGTATATATTAATCAAAATTGAGGAGAAACCACAGCAATTATTCATTTAACAGATGAAGTATTTAAAACATATTCGACAAAGTCCAAAGTCTCTCTCGAACACCTCTCCCAAGAGAAAGATGAAGCCAACATCTTAGCTCGCTTCATTATCTTCGAACGAGTAGGCTGGTCTTCAATAATATCTTCTACCGCTTTCACAATTGAATATGGGTCTTCTGGGTTAAAGTACAATCCTCCATTTTCCAAAATCTCCGGCATCGGACCCCGGATCGAACATGCTATTGCTGCCCCAGCTGACATCGCCTCCAACAATGTGTTTGGAAGGTTTTCGCAACTTGAGGCAAAAATAAAGATATTTGATCTTGAATAGTACAGTTTTAAATCAATGGGGGACAAAAATTCATCCAATACTATAAATTTTCCATCTGGATCAGAAATGCTTATTTGTTCTTCAAGTTTTTTTCGTGCACTACCATGACCACCTCCAACAAGACTCAATGTGACATTAAAGCCACGATTGCGGAGGATTTTTGTTGCCTCCACGACCTCGCAATGATGTTTATAATGGTCTACATTTGAGATGTATAGAAGTCTAATGGGTAATAAATCTGAGGGCAAAGGCATCCGGCAAGGTATACATGTCTCAAAAGAAGTGTTAATACCGTGAGGTATAAGTTTGAAACACTTAATATGACCGCTAAATTCTTGTATCTTGTTGGCGGCATATTTCGACAGGAAAATAACTCCGTCAGCACGTCTAAAAGAGGAATTTTGAATGTAGCGTAACAGAAATAGACGAAGCCGACTTGCCCCCCAACCAAATCGCTGAATCTCGCCTTCTTCATATGACAACATGTCTCGACTCATTGTTACGGCGGGAGCAAATCGGCATACCGAACCTGCATCAATATTCAAAAGAATATTACACCCAAAAAATTTTAGAAGAGTTGGCAAGCGCCCAAACTCCCACCAAAGCTGATAAAGTATCGAGCTCGATCCGTGTGGCGAAGTGTGTTTAACTATCCATGGAACGCTTGGCAACTGTTTTAGTAATTCGGGATACGACCAGATGTGGATGCATACCTGCCCAGGTCGATTTATACTTTTGCTGGAAAATACTCCTAATATATGTGCGACTGCCCCGCCCGAGCGAGCCCTTGATGCATTAACCCCTAGTACAACCACAAACGCCCCTTATCCTTAAAATTGAAAGCATTATCTTATGAGCAATATTTTTAAAAATTATATGAAAAAACGCTCATTAAAAATTATGGAATCCTTAGGCAAGAAATGGAAGTCTATTTACATTTTAAAAATGTATGGATATAAAAATCTAAATCCCTTGTTTGTAAAATATTTTACTTTGTAACCACTACACAAAGCACGAAACTTTCAATTTGTTATCTTTTTAAGATTTATATTATATATTTAAATATAAAATTTATGGAGTGTTAGTATTCATAAATAATTTAATCATTTATTTTGAACGTAATTAGCCTTTACGAAAGTGGTCTTCGAGCTTTTATTTCGACTTGGAAGCTACTACGATCTATTCGACCATATACCCTGGATAGTATGTTGAATACTGGCCAACCGAGTCTACTTAGACTCCTATAAAACGGAGGCCACTTATGTATAAAGGGGCGTACATAGTCAATTTCATACCCCGCCTCATAAAATAAATTACCAAGATTCATTGGGCTCCAAGTAAACAAATGGCGGTCCCGACTAAGGGGCATGTAATTACAGCTAATTGATTCACAGGGGACAAAGAAGTGTATTATGCCATTAGGCTTTAATAACCTTCGCAGGAGGACAAGCTCTTGTAACGGATTGAATGTGTGCTCGAGGGCATGATTTGAAATGATATTGTCTGCCCAGCAATCCCCTACAGCGTCGATAGCATCAATTGATGTAGAAACGACTTGAATCCCTAGGCTTCTTGCCATAGATGCCGCACTGTCATTCGGCTCAATACCTAAAGATAAATTACAGTTTAATTGCTTCAGCAAAAAACCTCCTCCACAACCAAAATCAATTACATTCGAGAGCCGTCCTATATTTTTTTGAAAATTTTTGGAATTTGCCCAGGCAGCGAACTCTCCTACCTCTTGCTGATAAGCAAAATATTTTGAACCGTAGTGGGAATTTTGAGAAAATTTACTTTCTGCGATTTCATTTTTAATCATTTTTTCTCCTGCAAAATTAAACAAATCATCCATTTAATTCAGTTAATTTTTTTCATTGTTAGTCCTATAAGAAAACTGTAAATCTTTCACTCTATTAATAAAATATCTTTGCGGGACATGTTAGCCTCACTGGCAACTAATGTGTAGTTTAAGAGTGAGTAATAATAAAACAGTGACAATGTAATGAATAAAACAAATAATAAAATTTTCAAAGATTTTGAGATTAAGTATTTAGACACTATAGAAGGAATAAAACAGAGAAGCATTAACGGATAAATTGATATTTGCGTAGCGACTATTTCCACCCTCTTAAATAAAACCAAAAGAGGGAAGAAAACTAAAAAAAACTGTATAACTTTTTTATCGAAATCTGTCATTCTATAACCTATCAACAAATAAATGACCGAGACTATTACAAACAAAGACATTCGCCAAGATATCTTGAAAATGCTAACGGATGAATTGTTGTCTAAATAGAATAATATCCTTTCTTCAAATGGAGTTAAAAAAGTTATGTCGAAGATCAAATCGCTGAATACCTGCGAGAAAATTACAAAGCTAAATATAAATATAATATACTTTTTTATAGAGTATGTTCTGGTTAAAAATGGAAAGCACAATAGGCAAATTGTCGCAGAATAGTGAAAGCTAATTGCAGCTATGATCATAATTAAGCTTTTTATTTTGCTACCTTGATTAGCTAACAGATAAAATGCACAAAAACAGAGGCTCAAAGCAAGGCCTTGCCTTAATCCACTAAAAGCCCAAGATAGATAAAAAAAACTTAGATAGATAAATATTGGAAAAGCCTTTTTTGAATATTTATGAAAAACATAGAATACTGGGATTAATATCGCAAAAGATATTATGAAAAGATATAATCTAAAATCAAAAGATAACCATTTAATTATGGAACTTAAAAATTTAAAACCAATCTCTTGATCTTTAAGCATCAAGAGATTGGACATTTCGAACGGGTCATCACTTAAGGAAAAATAAATCTGATAGTAGGAATAATAATCAGGACCATAACCAGTTCGTAGTGAAGAAAGTAAATATACACTTAAAAATATAATGTAAAACGCAAAGCGTGGTCGCAACACACAATAAAGCAATACTAAAAATGGTAAATAATTAATATAAAGCATAAGTAATGTTTAATTTATTATGCTCAGCATGCTCCAGGCTGTGATTTCGGCATTATGCCTAAGTGAAAGTGTGTGGCTGTTATGGCTCATCTTTAAGATTTCTTCAGGTGACATATTTTCGAAGTCCTTAAAACACTTTGCCAAACTTAGTGGATCATTTACTGGGAACATCATTGAATTGTATTTTTTAATTGCATAGCTATCACTGTTTCCAACCCCCTCCGATAAAATCAGAGGTAATCCAGCGCATACTGCCTCGTGGACCGCTACCGGACTAAAGTCCCGTATGCTAGGCATAACAAAAACAGAGGATTCTGCCATCAATGATGACACTATTGAAGGGTCGGCGTAAGGCTTTACATCTACTCCTTCAGTAGACATTAACTCTAAGCCATCAACCCCACTTCCAACACATAGCAATTTCCAATTTCCATTAAACCTCGTTCTGTAAATTTTGAAGGCCTCGGCTAGAGTTGAAATTCCTTTTTCTTGAGAAAAGCGTCCAACATATATAAATTGCTTAACTCTTTTAAACTCCGCGAATCTATTTAAATTAAAACGCTCAGTATCACACGATAATAGATTATGTATTATTTCATAATCAGAATAGCCAAGGCGTTTACAAAATTCATATTGCCTAGGTCCGGAGACCCAAGCATGACTAAATACCATCCTTCTTAGCCTTGATGGTATGAGCGATGCAACTCTCTGTCGAACTGTTCCAAGCCACCAATTATCACATCCAAAAACTACCGGTATGTTTTTTTTTCGCGCAATAAATGCGATCCTTAAATAGTCATAATCCATCCATCCAGAGATGAAAACTAGATTTGGCAAGTTTCTGTGAAATAGATCCTCAATATCCTTATAAGTATAGGCTGAACGACCAAAATAACTCACCCCCTTTGTTTTGGGCGGTACAAATGAATTCTCTTTATTGAAGTCCCAATGTACAACATCGATCAAATGTTGCATTGATGTCAAGCAATCAAATACCGGAATCCAACTTGGAACTAGCCTAGAATATAAAACTAATATTTGCATGCCTAAAGAAATTTATTTGATATGTTGAGAATCGCACTTGCGTAGTTATAAGCATTTTGATCACTCGTGAATAATTGATCACCCTGAATAAAGGATCCTGGATATACAGATGCTTCATAGGCGATTATAAGTTTTGCCAAGTCAATATCTAAATCTTGTCCTTGCGCAGCACCCACCGATCGAGTGACTGATCGCCCTTCAGAAAGCCTTAATAATAAATTTCTAATTTCATCAATTGACCGAGGTCTATATACTTGCCTCAGATTAGTCCAAAAACTATCGCCAAATGCAATAACTGGCACCCCATCTATTAGACTTTCCAATCCAATCCTCCCTGTAAGAGTAATCACACCATTACAGGTTTGAATTAGACTCCTTAAATTTACAGAAGGACTTACAACTTTAACATTATAGAGATGAGATATTTGTTTATAGAAAGTTGCCTTCCTAAATCCTTGATTTCCCTTATGATCCTTGACAATCAAAATTGAAGTTGGCGGTAATAGTCGCGAAATCAGCTTTATTAAGCCCAATTGGTCAGAAAAATCATGTGCGCGCACATGCACTGAAGCTTCGGGCTCAAAGTGTGCGGCGAATATGAAATGAGATTGACAGTATTGATCAATCTCTATTCCATCTTTAAATGACCAACCGCGTATGTTTCTATATTTCTGGAAAACTTCCCTGAAAGCATTAAGCTTTTTTCTTTGGTAAATAGAATATATTGGGAATTTTGTGTTGTCCAACATAATGCGAAATACCGCATTAAATGCTCTCAAGGTAAAAATCCTATGCTTTCTAGAAGACCTAATCATGTAGTGTGGATCCTCTCCCCTTTTTACAGCTTGGTTTGAGATATCTAACGCCTTAGAAATCACCAAATTATTTGACCCTGAGATATTATTTATTTTCTCATTTAAGCCTATGGGTTCGTCAAAAGGGGAATCACAGAAAACAATGCCTTGGGAAATTTTAGATGGACGCACTCCTAAATATTTTATTCCATTTACATTACAGACTTCATAAAATACTCCATCCATTAATCCCAGGACCATCTCCGCTATGATGCAATTTGGTTTTTGTGTATCAATATAGTTTTCAAATATTAAAAAAAATACTACCAAGTATTTTAACTTTGCCTCCCGAGAAACTGGCTTATCTCCAAAGTACTCAGGAAAGTAATTCAACTCCCGATCACTTTGTATAATTCTATTTATATTTTTATATTTCTCACATATTCTAACGAATTCCTGTGGGTAATTTACATCACCACTTTCAATAAGCTTCGAGGCCATTTCCTCAGGATAAAATATGCCCTTGCTATTGTCACCTTTTTTTGGGGCCAACAAATCAGCTTCATGCCCAGATGTTTTTAATATTTTACAAATTTTCCAGAATAAAATTTCTTGATTCTTGTTTCGAGCGTAAAGGCAGAATTTCATATGTTTAATAATGTCCAATGTCAAATATAGGCTTCCCATTCAAGGGAAATATATTTTTGCGAGGTATACGTTTAGACCCGCCTCGTGCAGGTATTACTCCTAATGTTTTTAACAATACTGCTCCTATCGAATCTCGACCTCTGAGTCTTGAGTAGTAGGCAAAGATTTGGAGTTGCTTGCAAGCCTAGCATATATCATTTACTTATTGAATTTAAATTTAACGCAAGCTAGATGATTTTCGGAAAAAGCCATACACAGGACATCACTGCCAAATCACATGTAAAGATTTTCACTGCAAATGGGCTTAATATAGCTGGTAAGTTTATTGACTTTACAGTCATTCTAAATCAAGTAATTCTTGTCAAATCAGGGTAATATTCATCAAGAAGCTTTGAAATTTCACTTTTTTCCATATCGCTTGCAGATCTATAATAACTAGACATGTTTCGTTGTGTAATTCCTCTAATTTCGAGTATTGTTTTTTCTTCCGCGCCTTTCAAGAAGTTATCCTTTGCCAATTCTTTAGGCCACTTTTCCATAAACATATTAAGTTTGCGTTGTTTTGACAATGCATCCACCCAGTCACCATTTACGCAAGCCTTATAAATATCAATTAGAACCTCTGGAATCGCTCCCGCTAAACTTGAAGTTGCGCCATCGACACCTACTGCCAAGGATGGCAACAAAGTTGCAGCAACAGCCGATATCACATTAAAGTTCTCATCAGCTAACTGAGCAACAGATGCAATATGAGCACTGTTTGATGTACTGTACTTCACGCCTGCGATATTTGGCGTGCCTTTAAGTTTCTTTATGAAATCTGGTGGAATATGTTGGCACCAATTTGCGCTTGTATAAGCCCATAGTGGATTTTTTGAATATTTCGCTAATCTTTTATATATTTCTGCTAGCTGGTTCAAACTAATAAGCGGATGATACGGCATATAGTGAATACCATACAATTCAAACTTATTTAAAAATTCTATGAAACTAACTGAATCTTCTTCACAAAAGAAACTGGCGCCAACTACTAAAGGCTTTCTATTGTTATTGACCTCAATGACCGTTTGAGCTACTTTTGCTCGTTGCTCCCATGTTAGATTCATATCTTCTGCACCGGTACCAAGCACCCAAAGACCAGCGATTTCTTTCGTCACTAAAAAGTCAACCAACTTTTTGAGACTTTTTAAATCTAAATTTCCATCACCATCAAAAGTGGTATGAAGTACCGGAAGAATTCCTTTGAGTTTCATTTTAAAGCACCTTTTCTTTGAATTTTAAAGCGGCCGATGCCAATACCAAATCGAGTGGCTCATCTACATCTATCGAATGCAAGCTATCCATAATTAAGTGTTCTTGTACATCGGATATGAATGACCTTTTAGTTAGTAAATGTTTTCTTTTCATCGCATAGATACTTGCGTTATAAATATAAAAAGCTCTTTCTGCAGGAATATTACTGACTGGCGTACAGTAATTCACAAGATGTCCATCGCCATTAATCTTTTTCAGATTTGGATCTCTTTTGTAAAATGGGCCTTTGACGCTAGCAATCGTATCAAGAGAAGATTTATCCATTATTCTTATGGCTTCATCAATGTGGTTATGATCTCTGATGGGGCTGGTTGGTTGTAGAAGAACAATCAAATCATAGGTGATGCGATTCCTCTCTTCCATAAATTGCAGTGCATGTATTAATACGTCAATATTTCGAGTTTTGTCATCACTGATATCTGACGGCCTGATGAACGGTAGATTGGCACCAAAATCCGTTGCAATTTTAGCAATCTCAAGGTCATCGGTTGAAACAATCCAATCGCTCAATAGACTTGACTTTTTGCATGCTTCTATAGTGTACGCGATCATAGGCTTCCCATTCAAGGGAAATATATTTTTGCGAGGTATACGTTTAGACCCGCCTCGTGCAGGTATTACTCCTAATGTTTTTAACAATACTGCTCCTATCGGATCTCAATCTCTGAGTCTTGAGTGGTAGGCAATCCCCACTCAACATTTACACCAAAAGCTGACTCAACCCTTACTCGGTCGTTGAAATGAGGCGTGGATACTTCGATTCTAACAACGTCCGTAATTGCTTCTTCTTGATGAACGCAACCAGCTGGTAAATGAAACCACTCATCAGGTCCGACTTCTTTTTCTTGCAAAACCCCACGTTCATCTTCATACCGCAAAAGTAAGCGGCCTGAAATCACATAGTTAGCCTCGTCTTTTAGC
>JACCED010354565.1_pt1 | contig 27837 bp, 18 predicted proteins | sample 7455021 | NCBI WGS metagenome assembly JACCED01 (sample SAMN15323456, study PRJNA562643) | freshwater metagenome | isolation source: river surface water | place: USA:Blue River Watershed | collected 2017-08-19 | reverse complement strand
TAAATGAAGACTTTTTTTAAGTCCATTTATAAAGATAAATTTATTTTATTAATTCAACTTTAAGTTAATAAAATAAATGTGCTTAAATATTTTTTATTTTATATTTAAAGAAAATAAAGAATCAAAATTTTATAAAATGACTCGTATTTTAGTTTTTTATCATGTTTATTGTAATGATATAACAATTAATATTGTAAGACAACAAATAAATAAAATTATAAATAGTGGTTTATATCAATTATGTGATAATATTTATATTTTTTTAGCTGGCGAACCAAATCATATTCATGAAAATATTAATTTTATTTTAACAAAAGGAGATAAATTTATTATAGCTGATATCGGATATGGAGATGTATCTTATGAAAGATTCACTTTATTAAAAATAAGAAAATATATTCAACCTCAGGACAAATTTTTATATATTCATTCTAAAGGAGTCACTCGTTCTAATAACTTTTTAAAAATAAATGATTGGCGCAATTTAATGGAGTATTTTTTAATAACTAAACATAAAAATTGTTTAATTGAATTATCAAGATATTCTGCTGTTGGTGTTAATTTTAAAATAAAACCTAGACCTCATTTTTCAGGTAACTTTTGGTGGTGTCGGGGTGAACATTTTTTAAAACTTCCACCTAAAATAGGTTCTGCTTATTGTGCACCAGAATTTTATTTAATGAGAATTCCTTGTCATTATTTAAATGTTTTTTCATCAAATTGTAAACATTATAAACAACGCTATCCCCCTCAATTATATGTTAGAAATGAAGGCCATCATTAATTAAATAATTTATATTTTATTTTATTTTAACTTAAAAAAAAATGAATAATTTATATTATATTCTTTTTAATAAAGTTTAATATTTAAAATTAAAATAAAGTTTAATATTTAAAATTAAAATAAAGTTTAATATTTAAAATTAAAATGATTTGGAGCGTATCTTTAATCTTTTATTATCCTAATTTAGGATATCTTGTTGGTCAAGAATTACGTAAAAAAGAAAAAGATTTTATTTTTCAACCAGTTGGTGGAAAAGTTGAAGTTTTTGATAAAGACCCACTTGATACAGGTGTACGGGAATTTATTGAAGAAACAACACTTTTAATGCATTCATTCTTTGGAGATATTGCTAATGAAAATTTTGAAAAATGGACAAAAGATAATCCAATCACTTTAAATACTAAATATCCAAGAGCTACAACATGGATTCAAAAAGAATTATATGATTATTGTTCAGTTTCAAATGTATTTTATGACTATAAATTATTAAATAGTCATAAAGTTCATAGATTTTATGTTGTTGATATATCAAATATCAATAATAATGAATTAAATAAAAATATAACTCAAGAGATTTTACATTTACCTTATACTTATACAATGATTGAACCTCAATTAAGAATTTGTGATAAAATGTGGTCTTTGTTTTGGATACCTTTTAGTCAATTAAAAAACTTACCTCAACCTTCAAATCTTATTAATGTATTTTTTGATAAAAGAAAAGGTTATGAAAATAATTTAAAAAATAATAATTATCAAAAACATAGTCCTAAAAATAATAATCAAGATTATTTAAAAAATAACAAAAATAAACATATTAAACAAAATAAACCATTAATTATTATTGATAATATTATCAAAGAAGATAGTATTCAAGAAAAAAATAATGAGTTTATTCAAGAAGAAAAAATAAATGATGTTATTTTATCATTCCAAGAATTAAGAGTTGATAATTAAAAAAATAATTTTTTATAATTTAATTTTCACAATACAATTTTTTATATAATTAATTATTAGTAAAGAATAATTAATATGAATTTTCCCATTCAAAACACTCTTTTAATTGCATTTTTAGGTGCAATTTTACTTTATTCTTATTATTATTTTTCAAAACTATATCCTTCATCAATTGAAAAATTATGGGGAAATATTAAAGGAAAAACTCGTCAATTTTATTATTATTCAATAGCATTCTGTTTTATAGCTTATATTTTTATCTTTTTATATTTTTTTACTAAAAAAGATTTTGATAATGATACTATTTATAAAATCACATTAGCTATTTCAGGTATGATTATTGCATCAATAATTTGGATGCCTTTAAGTATTCAATATTTAAAAACAAGAATTGAACTTCTCCGTATTATGATCATTTTAACTTTACTCCTTGTATCATTATTTGCTTTTTATTTAATAATAATTATACAACACCAAAAAGAATCAAATACATTTAATTTAATACTTAAAAATATTGCATTATTAGGCTCATGTTATTTCTTCTTCCAAGTATTTGTTTTAGATTTTGTTTATTGGAACTTTCAATTTCTTTTTGCTAAAAATTAATCATTTTAAATAGTATTTTAAACCTATTAGAATGATTTAATTTTTTATATTTTATTTTTTTTTATTAATATATTTCTTATTAAGTTAAAAGTACTTAATAAAGAAAAGATAAAAAATAATATTTATTTATAAGTTTAATATAAAATAATTTACAAATAAGATGTATTAAAGTTCATAATTTTTTTTTTATCTAAATATTTTACAAATTTCTCTAAATATTTGTTGAATTCTTTCATTTCTTTAATATTAAAATCTTCTATATTTTTATTTTTAAGTTTTTCATTTAAAATAACTAATAAATGTTTTGTTTTAGGATTCGATAAAAATTCTAAATTATATGGACTCTTTTCTTTATTATACTTATTTAAATTATTAACAAAATCCCATAATGAATAAAATATATTATATTGAAATATATCATTTAATTCAGTTTTTTTTTTGAATATTTTATTACCAATTCTTATCCATACTCTCTCATCTTCCCATTCAATTAAAGGATGTTTTAACCACGGTTTAATTCTAGATAAAAAATTTAATGAAAATACTTTATAAGATTTTATATTTTTTTGATCCCAAGGTATGATTGAATATTTTTTATCAATTTTATAAAAACGCATTTTTTTATAAACAGTATAAAACAAAAATAATGTTGTTTCATCTGGAGCTGCAAATTGAGCAGATGTAAAACCATTACCTTTATCACATATTTTTAAAAAATCTAAATATTCATTATATATAATCATATCAGGTTTTAATAAGACAAAACCAGCATCTAAACAATGCAATAATTTTGTTGATATTGTTTTATAATCAACATTTTTAACAATATTTGTTCCTTCTTTGAAAAAATCTAATATATCTAAATTATTTAAATTCAAATTATATGTCATATTATATACAAAATGAAAAGCAGGTGTATTTAATTCAAACACATTATATAATCTTGGTGATATCGATAAAACATCAATATCCATAAACAATACCTTATTATATTTTATTAAACTTAATGAATTCCATTTTGTAACTATATACTTCATAAATAGTTTATATTTTTTTGAATATATATAATTTTTATTTAATTTTATCTCTAAAACAGGTACTAAATATATTTCATCAAAAAATTTTTTATAAATCTTTTTTAATGCATAAATCTTTTCATCAACCATTAACACTATTTTTATATCCTTTCCACTCTGTTTTATAAAATATCTATGTACAAAAGCTGATATACATGCACCAGTTATATATTTAGGATTATTAAAAACTAATAATACAACTGCATTATGTTTTATATTATTATTCATATCTCTATTTTATATTTAAAAAAAAAGAATAAATATAAAAAAAAAATTAAAAATATAATAATAAAAATTATTTTAAAAATTATTATTACTTCTCACTTACAAATTATCCATTATCAATTTATGAATTAAAGTATAAAAGTATATATTCATATATCTTCTATAATTTATATAAAAATTCATATCATCTCCAACATTTATCCAATTATTTTTATTTTTTTGTTTTCTTATATTCATTCTTAATTTACTATTTGGTTTTACTTTATTTAAATAAATATAATATGCATATTTATTTTCACCTATTTTTATTTTATTTTTTATATCATCTTGGTTTTGTATTTCTTCATTTATATTTTTTATCTCTATATGAAAATCTCTATTTGTTATAGTTTTACCCAAAACTTCAATATTATCATTTTCTATTTTTATTTCATTTATATTATAATATTTCATTAGTTCCATTCTATTATTTTATTTATAAAATTATATATTATTAATCTTTTTACTTTAATATTATTATTGATTAATTTTTATATTTATTTCATTTAATTAATTAAATTCATCTCTATTTCATATAGAAAATGATCTAAATTTGTAATTGTAAATCCTCTTTTCATATATTTTAATGACCTTTCAATAGTTTTTGCAGCACGATATACCGAATAATTATCTTTTTGATCACCTACCATTTTTCGAATATACATATCCGATATATTGGTTTCATTAAACTTATTAAGATTTGTATGATGATATAAAAATTCATCTTTTTTAATAGCACACATGCATATATCAAAATCAAATTGATTTTTAATAAATTCCCATGCATCATCTTCTACAAATATAAATTGAAAAGAAGGACCATCAGAATTATATTTATCTAATATTTTTGTTATTCCTCTCATATTATATTTAGTATTTCCATTCATTTTAGTTAAATTATTATTTGAAAATGTACTAATATAATCGTTATCTTTTAAATATTTAAAGATTTCTTCATAATCTTTACTAGGAATATAAAAATCAATATCATTTGAATTCCAATTTTCCATATTACTGAATAATTTTAATGCAAATGAACCAGATACTACTCCATTCTTTTCAAAAACATAATCAAATAAATCTTTGATATCTTTATTTTTTTCTAAATAAGTATCTAGTTTTTCTTTTGATTGAGATAAATTAATATCTATAATTGTTTTATCAAAACTTTCATGATTTAATTGAATATATCTTGAATAAAAATATTCTCTTAAATATTTTACAAAAATATTATCTTTATGTTTGTAAAATATATAAAATACTTGACTTAAATCAATTTGAATATTAAATCCAATTTTTTTTTTATTCACCAATTTATCATATAATAAATCATACTTTCTTTGAAGAATCAATTTTTTAACATAAGCATGTATATATCTATTTTTTAAAATTTCACTCATATGTCTATCAACACATGCATATAAATTTTCAAATTTAATTAAATTTTCAATATCATTTGAACAATAAAGATAATTTAGTAAAAAATCTTCATTTAATCCATTTGTACCCATTAATAATTTTAACGATTCTTCGGAACCTAATTTAATTTTTGGAAGAGTAAATACTACTGGAGCTTTATACTTCAAAATACTACCCTTAAAATTAAATTCATTTTCTTTTACAATCGGAATATTATTAGGTACTAATAATGGCTGAATATATAAACCTTCATTATTTGAAGAATACATATGAATGTCATTTAACTTATAGAATGAAAAACCAATATCATGGCGATTAATGTCATATATTTTTTGTAAATCTTCTTCTTTTTCAGTCATATTTTCTTCAAAATTATTAAATTTTTTATCAATATTTAAACCTTCATTAAATACATAATTCGAAATCTTACGATTTGATGTTGTATTATTCCAATTGGTGACTTTAAAAAATAATCTACTATTTTCCTCTATACTTGAAACTTTAATATCATTATATACATTTACTATTCTATCAATCTTAAATTGTTCATTTTCATAATAATTTTTAAATATTAAATTTATTTCATTTTGTTGTTCTGGATTCTTGTAAATTTTAATTAATTCATTTAAATCCATAAAATTATTTGTTTGATTTGAACTCATTTTCACGTTGTTTTTAGTTAAATAACTTTTAATATTATTCTATTAAAATTAATTTTTAAAAAAAAATATTTTTCATTTTTTATTTTATATATTATAATTTACGTCTATTATTTTTATTTTTTACGTTTAATTATTATTAAGATATTCATTAAAATAATAAAAATAATGTACTATTAATGTATCAGTCCTACCTGGTCGTTGAGCTCTGCCTATAATTTGTTTTTCTTTTGCCTTTTCAATTTTATTTAAAAAAACAACATCTGTAGTAAATTCTAAATTCATACCAAAACCAAAATATTCTGAACTCATTAATAAAAAATTTGAACTTCCATTTTTATATTCATTCAAATTTTTATCTATATCATCAATATTCCCTCCATCTAATTGAACACATTTATATCCATATTTTGTTATGATATTTTCTACTACTGAAAAACAATTTAAAAAATCACTGAATATTATAATTTTTTTACTTTTATTCAAATATATTTTAACCCATTTCTCAAATTCCCACAATTTATCACTATCTTCTTTTAATATAAATTGATTATAATTAATATCATTTCTCTGAATATTCATATTTTTTATTCTCAACCTTATTTGATTTAATCTTTCCTCTTTTTCTATTAATCTTATCTTCATATTTTCTAAAACTTCATCCTTATTTTCCTCTTCTCTTTCTATATAATCATTTTCATATAAATTATTTACCCTGCAAAAATAACATTTATCATTTCCATCTTTTGATTTTGTCCAATTATTATAACAATCTTTACATATCGATTCATTACAACATGGGGTTATATATTTCTTTAAATTTTCTTTTTGATATAATTCTTTAAAACATTTTGAACATGAATTATTATTTTCTAATTCTTTAGATATTTTTTTTATTTTATTTATTGCATCCATTAACTTTGAACGCACTTCATTATATTCTTTTCTTATTTCATTCATCATTTCAATTAATGATGTATTTTCTTTTTCTAATGCCATTTTTTTTTCCGCATTTTTTAATTGTTCCTCTAATAATTTAATCCTTTCTGGATAATATTGTAAAATTAACCTATTATCATATCTTAACAAATTTATAAAATCTTTTTCATCATTTCCTTTTGCATTTATTATACTAAAACCATTAAAAACTGAATTTCCTGAACCTCCTTTTACAACAAAATAATTTACATAATTTAATCCATTTACATTTTTTATTATATTTTCCGAAAAAACTAATAATTTTAACCATTTTTCAACTATATCATTATGTATTATATATTCATAATATATTGGTTCTGGTATTATAAAATTTTTATGTATAAATTCAGGTTTACATTTTGCAGTATGATATGGTATTTCTGATTTTATAATTTTATATTCTCCTGTAGAATCTGGATTAAATGATGCACTAATAAACCACAAAAAATTAGCTTTTAAAGGAGTTCTTAATAAACCTGATATTGAATCTATCTCATCAAAATAAACTCTGTTAAATTGATATTTCATATTTTGAAATAATGATGATATATTATAATAAAATAATGGTGTCGTGATTAATATATCATTTTCATATAATATTTTATTTGAATAATTAATTAATAAAATATCATTATAATCTGTTAATATTTTATATGTTAATCTTTTTGAATATCTTTTTATTGAATCGACCCATTGAGTTAATATATTCTGTGGTACTACTATTAAACTACTTAATCTTTCCTCATTTGCTATATTCATATTTTCATAATATAATTTACTAAACCATACTAATGATAATACTGTAAATGTTTTTCCTGCACCTGGTAAATCACTCATAACTCCGTAATTTTCACCATCTTTATTTATATAATATTTTTCTATATTTAAACATCTTCTTACTAAAGCTCTTTGATGATCTTTTAAAACTATATCTATGTCTTCTATATGGTCTATTTTAGGAAAATCATCATCTAATATTTCTTCAGAATATAATGGATATTTTTTTATTTGAATTATTGTTTTATCATTATTATCTTTTTCTGGTTTATTTATTATATTATTTTTTAATTGGGGTATTTGATTTTGAATTTCTAAAGGTATTTTATTAAAAGGTTCATCAAATGTCTTTTTTTCTATAATAATATGCGGTTGATTAATATTTTTATAATTATTATTTATATTCAATAATTCTAATGGTAGAGTATTTTTATTATTTAAATTAACATCTTTATCAATTCTATAAGGTTGATACTCTTTTTTATCAATATGATTTTTTGATTTAATATTATCATTATTTAAATTATTTTCAGGTAACTTTGGTCCATATATTATATTATTTTTAGGTTCAATAACTAATTTTATGTTTTTTTTTATATCATCATTTTTATTATTTTCTTGTTTTTGTTCTCTTTGATTATTTTGTTTAATTTGATTATTTTCATTATTTTGATGTTTATTAAAATTATTATTTATATCACTCTTCTCTCCCCATTGGTTCTGATTGATAATCGTTTTTCCTCGTTCTGTAAAGGGAATAATGTATTCATCATCATTTATATTTGTTTGATTTTTTTTTAATAAATTATTTTTAATTATCTTCTTAACATTATTTGAATTATCTAACACTTTTATTATATTATCTTCATTATCTTCATTATCTTCATTATCTTTTTTTATCGTTTCTAATAAATTATTTTTTTCATTTTTATTTTTCAAAATTTTTCTTTTTATAATCATTTTTTTAATATTTTGATTATTATTATCATTATTGCTAAAAGAAAATATATTATTAGGTAAATATTCAAGTATTTTTTCCATGTTTATAATAAATTATAACTTTATTATTTATAATATAAAAAAATATTTTTTTAAATTCATTAAATTCATTTAATTGATTAATAATATATAAATTTTTTTATTAAAATGAAAAATAATCATCACTATCAAGATTAGAATCTTTTACTTTTTTAAAAACATTAAAACCAACTCTTTCCAAATCTTTATAATTTTTTTCAATAAAATCCATTAATTTAATAAAACCAATTGAAAAAATATTATCAAACATAATATATCCAGTTATTTTAATTAATTTTTTTACATAATATAAATTAAATAATAATTTATCAAATGATTCATTTTTATCTATTAATACTAAATCAAAATAATAATCACCATATTTTTCATGTATTTCTTGTAAAGATTTAATTGTATCTTTTGTATATAATCTAAAATAATCTCTCTTTTTTTTATCTTTTTCTATTTTTTTTAAAGTATAATTATTCCATAATTCTTCTTGTTGGTCATCTATACTTATTAACATAACATCTTTCTTTTTTAATATACAATCTGCATAAATACCTAATCCTAATCCAACTTCTAAAATATGTCTTGGATATTCTTTATCAATAATATTTTGTAAATCTTTACAAATATATTTTACTTTATTATTTTGACTAGCATATTTATATAACCAATCTTTATTTTTTTTTATATGAAAAATATTTTGAAAATTATTCATTAAAGTTAAAATATATTTATAACTTATATCTTTTTCAATCATACAATCAATATAATTTTCATAAAGTTTTTTTATATAATCTTTAAATTTTTTATTTAATAAATCTTCTTGTAAACTATTTCTAAATTTATAAAAAGTTTTTAAATAAACTAACAAATCATCTATTTTTACCATTGGTTCTATTTCTATATTTTTTTCAAAATAACTCTCTATTTTTTCTCTCGTTATCTTTTTTTCTCCCAAAAATCCATTACAATATATTACTTCTCCTTTTAATATCATTACTTTATCAAATAAAAGTGTTAATAAATATAAAATATTAAAAGATTTAATTGAACAAAAATCAAATATATGTGTTGTAAAACATCCTCCTATTTGAAGATTTCTTAATAAACGAATTAATAAACCTAATCTAGCATTATATAATATATCTTCTCTTTCACAAAAATCTAATTCATCTATAACTTTCTCTAATTCACCTGTTGTACTTGTTCTTATACATGAAAATTTAATATCATAATATTCTTTTCCATATGTTATACCTTTATGATATAAAGTTATAAAATCATCTTTTTTATAATTCAAATTATTTATAATATAAGTTAAATCATATCTTTCTTTAAATAAAAATGCTATAAATTGAGTATTATTAATTCTTGCAGTTGTTAATACTTTTTTTTCTATTTTACCAAGTTCTGAATCAGGATTTTTCTTTTGAATATCTGTTACTTTTTTTTTATTTTTTGAAAATTTTTTAAATATATCTAAATCCATTTTCTTTTCAATATTTTCAATTTTTTTTAAATCTTTTATAATTTTTATATCCGGATTTATATCAGATGGATATTCTAATAAAAAAAAACATTGTATCATTTTATTATATTATATTCTCTAAATAAATATAATATAAATTTAAAAAAAATTATTGATTTATTCTTTTTTATTTTTACTAATTTGAAAAACTTATTTTATCCCATTTACAATAATTTATTAAACTATTTATCTTTTTAGCTTCTATTCCATATGTTTCTTTATTACATAAATCTTGTAAATCAAAAAATATCGAACACCACAATTTTTTATACTTTTCAATTTTATTATTTAATTCATTTTTTTCAAATATAAACCAATATGGTGATATTAAATAACTCCAATTTTTATATCCTATATAATGAACAACTACTATATCTTCTTCTTTTATATTTTCTAATAATCTTTTTACACCCAATTTATCCATTGATATATCTAACCACATAGGAGTAAAAGAGTATTGAACACTTAATGAATATATACCTTCTTTTTTAAAATAATTTGCCAAAAATGCTTCTTCAGGAAAAATACTTCCTATTATTTTTGATTTTATATCTTTATTTAAATTCGGATTAGTTTTATTTATTATATCAATAAATATGTCTTTTGAAGGTTTTATTAAATAAATGCCAGCACTTATTATTGTTTTATTTTCATACAAATATTTTTCAATTAATCTTTCTGGTATTTTTTCATTTGTTGTTGTTATATATTCTTTATCATAACACATACCACATGGAGTATTTAATTTTTCAAACATTGTATCTAAAGTATTAAATGAATCATATTTATTCTTCTTTTCAGATTTTTGTATTATCATATCAGTATCCATTAAAAATATCTTCTCATATTCATCTAAATAAAATGCATATAATTTGTTAAAAACACCATACCAACGATTTTCACTTTTAAAATATAAAGGATCTATATCTAAAGGTTTTACAATAAATATTCTATTATAAAATCTCGATAATTGCTTTCTTTGTTCTAATAATACATCAGTTGTACATAATAAAATTCTATCATTTTTTGTTCCTGATAAATATAAACTATATCCAAATAACATCGCATCTAAAAAATACTGATTATTTCCATAATATAAAGAACAATATGCATATTTAGATGGTTTAAAATCTTGTATAGGATTTAAATATTTTTCTTCAAAAATGTTATAATATGAATCTTTATTTATTAATTCTTTAATCATCTTCATTTTTTTTATTTTTTTACCTCCTTTTAATATTTTTGTAAATTTATTTAAATCTAACTCTTGATTTTCAACATCTATATTAAATAATTCTTTATCTAATAAATCTTTTTTTGTATAATAATTTTCTAATTTTTTATTATTTTTATCTTTCATAATTATTAAATTTTTATTTAATGATACATTATCTAAATAATTATCACTTGATTTATATTCACTATTTTGTTTTTCATCTATTATTAATGATTTATCCTTTAATATTATATCAAATGGTATTTTAGATTCATTTTCAATATCTAAAAATAATGTTGTATTAAGTATATAAGGATATGTATATTTTATTTTTTTATAATTAATTAAATTCATATTATCTAAACTAAAATTTTCAAAAATATAAAATTTTGTTAAATAATAATTTTCTATATCTCTTCTTATAAAATAATTATTATTATCATTTGTTATTATAGAATAATCATATTGATGAAAAAGTAAAGATATTAATAAATCATGTTTACTTATACTAAATTTTAATTGAATATCATAAATCAAATTAAATAATTCTAATATTCTTAATCCATGTTTTGTACTACTAAAAGGATTTTTATAAGTATTTTTTCCTAATAAATAATGTATTTCTTTTTTCTTTTTTAATTTATCAAAAAAGAATTCAAAAGAATCTTTATTTGTTAAATCATCTAATTCAATTTTATATTTTTCCAATAGTTTTTTTATCTTTATATTAATATTATAATCAAATTCTATAAATTGATTAAAATTATTGTATATATACTTATAAATGTAAATTAAAATTTTTATATCAAATAATTCAATATATTTTTTTGTTATTTCCTTATTATTAAAATAATTATTATCATTAATTGTATTATAATTACTTATTTTATTTAAAAATAGATATATTTCTTTATTTGTTTTTTCATTTATATTAAATTTTTCTTCAGTTGTTTTATTATTTAGATAAAAATTAAATATTGATTTTATTTTTTCTATTGTTATATTAAAATTATATGATGTTAAATTATAATTTATATCTTCTATAGGTTTAACATCTTTTAAAATAGATTGAAAATCACTATTTGTTTTTAAATTTAATTTATCTAATAGTTTATAAAATAAATCTTTTGAACCCCATTTATATTTTAAAATTTGAATATTTGATAATATAAATATAATATTAATATCACTTCCATATTCTTCTATTTTTACATTTAATTCATTAATAAAATCTCTGTTCATTATCATCATATTTTTTATCTCTTTATTTTCAAAATTTTTATTTGATTTATTTATTTTATTATTTTTATTATTTTTATTCATTTGTTTAACCATATAATCAATCATAGTCATTTTTTCTGTTGTCAAATCAAATGGTTTCGGAAAAAAAGATTCAAAAATTATATCAAAAAAAGAAGTATTATAGTCTTCTTTTTTTAAATCATTCAAATATTTTTCATATATTTCATTATATGTTTTATCTGGATTTTCAGAATCTTTATAAGATTTTATAATATTTGAAAATTCGCGAGTATGAAAAGGTGAATATTTATTTACAAAATAATCTAAAAAAATATTTGTATCTAATTCTTTTTTTAAAGATGAATTATTATTATTTGATTTTAATAATAAATATTCTGATAAATATTGTATATCATTCATATTAATATATTATTATCCTAATTTATAAGTATATAAAAAGTTTTATATATTTATATTCAAAAAAAAAATTAAATTTATTATTAGTATTTTATTTAAAAACTAAAATAATTTTCATTATTTAATTCTATTTCATCTATCTTTTTATATACATAACCTTCATATTGTTTTTGTCTAACTAAATCCTTATAATTTTTTTCTATATAATCTATTATTTTGAAAAATCCTAATGAAAACATATTATCAAACATTATATATCCATTAATTCTTAGTAAATATTTAATTATATTTAATTCTATTATAAATTTATCAAAAGAATCAGTTTTATCAATAAATATTAAATCAAAATATTTACTACCATAATTTTGTTTTATTTCTTCTAATGAATTAATTATTTTGTTTTTATATAAAATAAATTTATTACTTTTATTTTTTTTTAAATTTTTATTTATTTTTTCTATTGCATAATTTTTCCATATATCTTCTTGTTGTTCATCAATACTTACTAATAATTTATTTTTATTTTTTAAAATAGTATCAGCAAATATACCTAAACCTAAACCTAATTCTAAAATTCTATTTAAAGATTCTTTTTTAATTAAAGAAGTTAATGTTTTACAAACATCTTTTTTTTTAGTAGTTATTAATTTATATATTTTTTCATTATTATATTGAATATCTAAAAATATATTTTCAAAATTATTTTTTATAAAATATAAATATTTATTATTTATATCTTTTTCTATAATACAATTCAAATAATTAATAAATTCATCCATAATATATTTTTTATAATTCTTTTTTAATAAATCTTCTAATCCATTACTTCTATATTTAATATTATTTTTTAAATAATCTATTAAATCATTTATTTTATACATAGGATCTATTTCACAATTTTTATTTATTAAAGATTTTAATATTTCTTTTGATACTCTATTTTCCCCAAGATATCCTATACAATATACTATAACACCTTTTAAAATTACTACTTTTTCAAAAAATAATGATAATAAATAAATAAAATTAATTGTTTTTAAAGAACAATAATCAAATAAGTGAGTGAAAAATTTACCTCCTATTTCTAACCTATTTATCAACATTATTAAAACTTTAATTCTTATATTATATAATAGTTCTTCTCTTTTACAATAGTCATAATTATCTATTATACTTCTTATTTTTTGTGATGTATTAGATAAATTTATTGCATCAAATTTTTGTGTTGTATTTAAATTATGTTCACTCTTTCTAAATTTTATACAATTTTTATTTTTATAATTTAAAGAATTAATATCAATATTTGCATTACTTAAATTTTTAAAAAAATAACTTAAAAATAATTGATTATGTATTCTTGCAGTATCTCTTACTTTTCTAGGTATTATTCTTAATTTTGAATCTTTGTCTTTTTGAATTATTTTATCAATTTTTTCATTTCTAACTGAATATTCTTTAAATATTTTTAAATTTAACTTTTTTTCAATTTTTGATACTTTTTGTTTACTAATTATTTTTATTTCTGGTTTTATATCTAATGGATATTCTAACATAAAATAATTTTTTAACATATTTATATATTATATCTCTATTAAAATATAATATTTTATTTAAAAATATATTTATTTATTTTTTATTTTTACTAATTTGCAAAACTAATTTTATCCCATTTACAATAATTTATTAAACTATTTATTTTTTTAACTTCTAAACCATATGTTTCTTTTATACATAAATCTTGTAAATCAAAAAATAATAAACACCATAATTTTTTATATTTATCTATTATTGAACTATAATTATTATTATCAAAAATAAACCAATAAGATTCTAATAAATATATCCAATTTTTATATCCTACATAATGTATAACAACTATATCTTCTTTTTTAATATTTTCTAATTTATTTTTAATACCTAATATATCCATTTTATCAGTCCATATAGGTGTAAATGAATATTCTATTCCTAAAGAATATATACCTTGTTTTTTAAAATAATTTGCTAAAAAAGCTTCTTCTGGAAAAATACTTCCACGAATAGTATTTTTAATATCTTTATTAAGATTTGGATTAGTTTTTTGTAAAATGTCAAAAAATATATCTTTTGAAGGTTTTATTAAAAAGATTCCTGCACTAACTACTGTTTTATTTTCATACAAATATTTTTCTATTAATCTTTCTGATATTTTTTTATTCGTTAAAAATATATATTCTTTATCATAACATAATCCACATGGAGTATTTAATTTTTCAAACATTGTATCTAAAGTATTAAAAGAATCATATTTATTCTTCATTTCAGATTTTTGTATTATCATATCAGTATCCATTAAAAATATCTTCTCATATTCATCTAAATAAAACGCATATAACTTATTAAATACACCATACCATCTATTTTCACCTTTAAAATATAAATGATCAATATCTAACGGTTTTACTATAAATATTCTATTATAAAATCTCGATAATTGTTTTCTTTGTTCTAATAATATATCTGTAGTACAAAATAAAATTCTATCATTTTTTGTTCCTGATAAATATTGACTGTAACCAAATAGCATTGTATCTAAAAAATACTGATTATTTCCATAATATAAAGAACAATATGCATATTTAGATGGTTTAAAATCTTTTATTGGATTTAAATATTTTTCTTCATATATATTAAAATATTGATTAAAATACATAGAATTGTTTTTATTTTTTTTTATTTTTTTAAAACCTCCTTTTATTTGATTATAATGAAGCTTATTTAAAAATTCATTTTCTTTAATAATATTCATTTGATAAAAATGATTTTCTATTTTCTTTTTATTATTATAATTTAATATTTGAAGATTCTTGTTTAGAGATACATTTTCTAAATAATTATTTGAAGATTTAAATAAAGTATTCATATCTTCTTTTATAATTAATGATTTATCTTTATAAATTAGATCATATGGTAAATTTAATTGATACGTTATATTTAAAAACTGTCTATCTCTTAAAAAAAATGGATATTCATATTCTATAATATTTTTTTTAATTAAATTTTTATTATCACAATTTAAATAATTAAAAATATAAGATTTTATTAAATAATAATTTTCTATATCTCGTCTTATAAAATAATTATTTTTATCATTTGTTATAATAGAATAATCATATTGATGAAAAAGAATAGATAATAATAAATCATTTTTACTAATACTAAATTTTAATTGAAGTTTATAAAATAATAAAAATAATTCAAAAATAAAAGTTATATATGTATTTTGAGTTAATATATTTTTATATTTTTTTTTACCAAATGTATAATATAATTCTGTTTTTTTATTAAATTTTTTAACAAAATTAAAATTTTTATTTATAGATATAAAATTTATAAATTTAAAATATTCATTTAATTTTTCTATTTTTAAAAATATATTATTATCAAACTCTAAAAATAAATAAATATAATCAATAATATAATTATATAATAAAAATAATATATTTATATTAAATAATTCATTGTATTCATTTATTATTAATTTATTATTTAAAAAAATATTATTATTATTATCAATATTTTTTTTTTCACTAATATTTTTTAATATATTATATAATTCGATGTTATTTTTTTCATCTATTCTTATTTTTTTTTCATATTGATCACCAATTAATTGATAATGTCGTAAAATTTTTTTACATTTTTCTATTAAAATATTAATATCATTATTAGTTAAATTATAATTTATATTTTCAATAGGTTTAATATCTAATAATATATTATTAAAATCTTGAACATTAAAATTTAATTGATTTATAAAATAATTAAATAAATCTTTTTCACCCCATAAATAATTTAAATATAAAGTATTATTTTTATAAAAAGATACATATATTTGATTATCTTTTTCTTCAATTTTAATGTTCAAATCTTTTAATTTATTTTTATTCATATTTATATTCATCATATTTGATATATTAATATTAGAATTATAATTATTTTTAGTACGATTTGAATTATTTGATTTTTTTTCAATTTGTTCCATCATATAATCATACATAAACATTTTTTCATCTAAAAATTCATTTGGTCTTGGAAAAAAAGATTCAAAAACAATATCAAAATACTGTATATCATAATTATTTTTTTTTAATTCATTTAAATATTCTTGATATAATTTATTATATTCATTATTATTTATTTGATAAGACTTAATAGTATTTAATAATTTTCTTCCATTATAATCTTTATTTTTTTCTATCCAATAGTTTAAAAATATATTAGGATTTAATTCTTTTTTTTGCATTTTTTTTTTATTTTTTTTAAATAATAAAAATTCTGATAAATATTTTATATCATTCATATCAATTTATAATTTAATCCTAATAATTATCAACATAAAAAAATAAGTTTATATTTTTTCATTTTTATAATTTTTATTTATATAAATATTTAAATAAATAAATGACAAATAAAATTTTATTTATAACTGCTTTTAAAGATATTGGTCGTTCAAATTGGAATAAAGATTCATATCAAAGAACAACAGAAACATATCTTCAATATTTTAATTTATTAATAAAAAATAATTTTGAATTAATATGTTTTTGTGAAGATGATATTAAGGAAATTATACATAATAAATTTAATTTTAAAAATACGTATCCATATGATAAAGAAAATACATTTTATAAATATTATGAAAAACAAAAAGAAATAATGTATTCAAAAGAATTTAAAAAATTAATTGAACATCGAAAAAATTCACCAGAATGTAATAGCGTAGATTATAATATTGTTAACCATAATAAAATTATTTTTTTAAATAGAGCAAAAGAATTATTTCCTAATTATACACATTATGCCTGGATTGACTTTGGATATACTCGTAATGAGGATAAAATTATTAAAGATTTTGATTTTTCAATTTTAGATGACAAAATATATATAGCTTCAATGATTAAACTTTCAAAAGATGAAATATGTGATCCAATACAAAATTGTATAAACCCAACTGAAATAATACAAGGTAGTATGTATGTTGTTCCTAAAAATAAATTAGAATGGATGTTAGAAGTTTATAATAATACACTTTTATATTTTGAAAATTTAAATATAGTTGATGATGATCAAGCTATATTGTTATATATTTACAAAGAAAATATAGATAAATTTAATTTATATGTTACAAAAAAATGGTTTGAATTAATTCGAACATTGCGAAAAAGAAATCAATGTAAAAAAATAGGATTTTTATCAAATCAATTGTGTGAAAGAGGAACAACAATTGCTTTATATGACTATGCTTATTATAATCAAAAATTATATGATAATGATAGTATTATTTTTTATCAAAAAAATAATATATTAAATAATAAAAATGTTATTTATAAATTTGAAAATGAATTTAAATGTTATGAATTCAATGATTTTTCAGAAGTAGAAGATATTATAAAAAAAGAAAATATTCAATATTTATATCAAATAACAAGTGGTAAAAAAGAAGATTCTAAATTATCAACTAATATTCCTAATTTAATACATGCAGTTTTTAATATTGAACCACATGGTGAAAAATATGCTTGTGTATCTGAACATTTAGTAAAGAAATATAATTCTAATGTACCCTTTGTACCTCATATGATAAATTTACCAATAACTGATGAAAATTTTAGACAATTTTTGAATATACCATATAATTCTATTGTTTTTGGAAGATATGGAGGATTCAATGAATTTAACATCTCTTTTGTACATGAAGCAATAAAAGAAATATTAGAAGAAAAAGATAATTATTATTTTTTATTTGCAAACACACAGATATTTTTAAATCATCCTCGTATTATTTATATTGATAAAATTATTAATTTATTAGATAAATCAAAATTTATAAATACATGTGATGTAATGATTCATGCTAGAATAGATGGAGAAACATTTGGATTATCAATTGGTGAATTTTCTACATTTAATAAACCAATTATAACAAATTGGTCTCCTTATCATAATAATCATTTAGAAATATTAAAAGATAATGGTATTGTTTATCATTCAAAAGAAGAATTAATGATAAGATTTAGAAATATACCAATAGTTTTGGAATATATTAAAAATAATAATATAGATATAAATATGTACAAAGATTTTACTCCTGAAAAAATAATGAAAAAATTTATGGAAGTTTTTATTGATTAATTTTTATGTTTATAATTTATTTTCCTTTTTAAGTTCTTTCGAAACTTTTGCTTGTTTATGTTTTTCATAAATTTTTTCTCTAAGTTCTAAATATAATTTATATTTTTCATTATCTATTTCTGATGGTAAAATACGAACATTACCATTATAAATATTATTTACATCTTTTTTTGTAATTATAGATTGAGGGTTTTGTTGTATAAGAACATTAAATATTTTTATAGGAAGCCAATTTTCAAGGGTTTTTTCAAAAATAAAAAATATTTCTTCTACAGATGATTTGCGTTCAAGCTTTCTTTTTTCAAACTTTTCATTTTTTTTAAGTTGAATATTTTTTTGATAATCTTGTAAACTCATTTTAATATTTTATTTATATATATTTATATATAAATATGATTAAAAAAACTTTTAAATTGAAAAAAAATATAAATAAAAAATAGATTAACAAAAATTAAAATGAAAGAAAAAAAAAAAGATATTAAAAGTAAAAAAGAATTAAAAACTAAAAAAATACCAAAGAAGATTGTTGCAAAGAAAAATATGATTGCTAAATTAATTCCAGATATGATGGAATCAACCAGTTTAATGGAAGATATTCAAAAATTAGAAACAGTTTTAGTAGTTAAAAGTAATGAAGATGCAACTATAGATTTAAGTAAAGATCAAAAAATAAAAACAAATGATTATGAAAAATATTTAGAAAGAAAACAATTGTCAAATAAAAAAAGACTAGAAAATAAAGATTTTGATTATGCAATTGAAAAATCAAAATTATTTTCTGTTAATAATAATTTTTATGATAAATATATAAATTATATATTTAATTATTTTACATCTTCTATTAAATATGATAAAATATTTGTTAATAACTTAAATATAAATAATAATTCGTATACACCAAATTTAAAAATGAGAGATAATATTATTATTAATATGAATAATATTTTTTATGAAAAAGAATATAAAGGTAATAATATTGATAAAAAAATAAATATTATTAATAAGTTATTAATTAATGAATTATATATTATAAATGAATGTTTAAAAGAAAATGGAAATGCTTTAATTAAATTAATGTTATTTACTGAAAAGACTGTACCAATTATAGAATTATATAGTTTATTTTTTGAGAAAATAATTTTAATAAATAAAAATATAATATTATGTATAAATTTTAAAATAAATAATAATAATTTTATTCAATTAAAAGATATTATAAAAAATAATTATAAATTTACTATAAAAGATTTTAAAGATGAAAAAAAAATAATTAATTATTTTAATAATATCTACAAAATTAATGAAATAATATATAATAATTTTTTAAAAAATAATAATGAAAATGATTTTGTTAAAAATAGATATTATTTATATTTAAATACAATTCATTCATTAGGTTTAAATAATTTTGATGAATTTAATAATATAATATCACTTCAATTAATAGATTATTTTAAATTAAAAATTTATAATGAAAATGATATTAAAAAAATAGAAGCAAATATTAATTCCAAAGAAGGATATTTTATTGAAAATATAATTGAAAAATATAATTTTAAAAAATGTTTAGAAGTTGGATTAGCTCATGGTATATCTTCTGTTTATATATTAAAAAATAAAAATACTAGTTTAATTTCAATAGATCCTTTTCAAAAAGAACAATGGGATAATCAAGCTTTAAAATTTATTAAACATTTAAAATTAGATGATAGACATGAATTAATAGAAAAAAAATCATACACTGCTCTTCCTGAATTATTAGCAAAAAAAGGTGAAAAATCATTTGATTTTATTTTTATTGATGGTAATCATTTATTTGATTATACACTTATAGATTTTTTTTACAGTGATTTATTGCTTAAAATAGGAGGAGTGATTATAATTGATGATGCTTTACATGCAGGTGTTTCTAAATTTGTAAAATTTATAGATAATAATTTTAAAAGTTATAAAAAAATAAATTCTCCAAATACTGTTGCAGCTTATATTAAAATAAAAGATGATGATAGAATATGGAGTTTTCATCAAAATTTTTAATTTTCATCAAAAAATAAAAATATTAATTAAATATCAATACTCTCAATTAAATTTGTTGGATTAAATAAATTTAAATTCATTTCATTTCCTAATATATTTATAAATAATTCTTTATTTTGTAGAAGAGTATAAATATTTACTCTTCTTGCATCTCTAAATGTTTGCATAAATACATTATTAAATTCAGGTTTAATAGCAAAAATACTTACTAAATATTCAATTATATTGTGATAATGATTATATAAATCTAAATTATAATGATCATTATGTATTAAAAATGTATTAAATAAAATTCTTAAAATAAAAAATATTAAATCATAACATTTATATAAATTAGATTCTAATGGATCTAATAAATAAGGCAATCTATATACTTGCCAATTAGTATATTTAAATAAACATACTTCTTCTTTTTCATTATTAATTAGAATAGAAGAAAAAGTAAAATCAATTATTTTTAAATCAAAATCAATGATTAAATCATTTTTTACATTATTGTTTTCTTTTATAATGATATTAGAACCATTTATTTTTGATTTGTATTTATAAATAATAACTATATTACCTGGATGAAAATCTCTATGAACAAAACCTATTTTTTCTTGCATAGGTATTAAAATTTCACATATTCTTTTTAATATATTTTTAAATAAATCTAATAAATCATCTCTTTTATAAATACATGGTTTTCTAAAAAATTGATTCAAATTACAAGATATATAGTTTGGTTTATTAATATTTGCTCTATTCATATTTGTTTCTGCAATATTTTTTAATAAATTATAAGTTATTTTATAGGTACGAGGAATAATTGATTCAAAATAATAATTACAATAATTTTGAATAATATAACCAATAAAATAAACTGCCATTTGATAATTATAATAAGGATATAATCTTCTTTGCGAAAAATTTAATGATTCATAATGTCTTAAATGTTCATGTTTAAAAACATGTTCTCCTTTACTAAAAGGTGCACCCCAAGCACCTCTTGTCATTTCTTCGGAACCTTCTCGAGAATGAATATCATTTTTTAAATATAATAAACAAAATTGAATATTAAATAAAACAATATCATTATAAGTCAAATAAATATCAGTATCAATTTGTTCATTTAAATTTATTTTGATTGGTAAAAATATTTGCTTAATCCAAAATATTAATGTTTTAATCAAATTATTTTCTTCAATATTATCATTTTCAAGTTGTTTTTTATCAAAAACTAATTTATTAATACCAAATTTAATAAAAATATCATTATTATCATTTATTTTTTCAATATTATTTTTTAAATTTTGATTAATATTATTTTTATTTTGTGAAATTGGAAATAAATCAAAAATAGTATATTTTTTAATATTATATTTTAAATGACCTCTTTTAAGGTCAAGAAAAAGAGGATATTTTTGGTTTCTTAATTTATCTAAAAATTTACTTTTATAATATGCAAATTTTCTTTTTTTATTAGCTAAAATATCAGGATGATTATAATTAGAAGTTAATATCTTTCTTTCTTCTTTAGTTGGTAGTTTTATATTTGATTTGCTATTAATATTTCTTTCAAAATTTTTGATTTGTTTTATTTTTTGTTCCGTTGTTTGAGTATTATTAAAATCTAATAATTGTTGTAGTAAATTATAATATTTATTTATGGCTTGAATAATATAATATCTTTTTTCTTCTTCAAATGTTAAACCAAAATTATAATATAAACTAACTGATTTTAATTGTTGATATAATATATTTTTCTCTTCTCGCATTTGTTCATTGATAATTTTTTGTTGTTCATGTAAAGTTTTTAATATATTTTTTTTTTCTCTTTCTTTTCTATTAATATTATAAATAATTGCTGTTTTTTCAGTTTCATTTTGAACATTTGCTAAATAATTTGTATTTTCACGAATACTTGTATTTAATCGATTTAAAGCAGATTTATGTGATCTTTGTTTTTTAGATAATATATTTCTTTTATAATCAGGACTATCTATAAGTCTTAATCGTTTATTAATAAAATCTTTTTTTTGTTTAATTTTTTGATTATATAATTTTTCAATATTTAATATGATATTAATAGATGGATCATTAACTTTTAATTTATTAAATAAAAAATTACGAAAACGAGTATTATTCATTTTATAATTATTCTATAATTTGAAAATAATATTTTTATTAAATTATTAATTTTTATTAGATTATTTATTTTTTAAACTATTAATTAAAGTATTATATTCATTAATTTCTTCTTGTTTAGAATCATCATTATCAATAATAAATAAAGGTTTAAATAAACCATCTTTCATTTCACGAATTTTATCACGAGTTAATGATTTTTTTTCAGCTTTATGATCTTCAAAAATACGATACATTGAAGTTCCATTATTTAATTTTCTTAAAACATCAATAATATTATCATCACTTAAAGATGGATTTTTTTCTCTTGCTGCTCTAGATATACTATCAGCAGATTTTTTGTTAATTTCTTCACTTCTTTTTTTTCCAAAATTAGGATTATTTGCACCTTTCATCCTTTCACTTTTTGAGATAGTCTCTTTTTCTTGATTATTCATTTTCCAAAATTAATTAAATTTATTATATTTTAAATATTAAAATTATTTAAAAATAAAAAAAAATCAATTTTTTTTCATTTAAGTAAAAAAAAATTTTAAACGTAAATAATATTTTATTAAAAGTATAAATTAATCTATTAATCAATTATTGAATTTAATTGTTATTTCTATTTTTTGAATTAACTAATTCTATATATTCATCATAAGTCATATTTAATTCATTATTTTCAAAATCTTCTTTTTTCAAAACCATTTTATTCCATATTTTATCAATAATGTTAACTGTTAAACAATCAATTGTTTTATTTTCTTTATAATAATCACATATAGACTGTCTTGTTATTTTAACACCATTTTCAAAAGATTCTTTGTTTTTATTTTTTATTTTTAATCTTAAAATTTCAATGATTTGTTTTTTTGAGATTTCTTGTCTTTTTTTAACCATATTTGAATTCTCATTGTTAGCTGTTTCATCTTTTTCAATTTTTTGTTCTACTTGCTCATCTTTCAAATCTTCTTTTTTTATAAGTGGTTTTAATTTTCGTTTAATATTAGGTCTATTATTTTTACTGATATTTTTTTCAATATTTAATAATTGTTGTAAACCTTCATTAATTTTGTTTTCTTCTTCCTTTTTTATAATTTGTTTATCATTTATATCATTAGAATGGTCATTATCAGAACTATCATTATCATCATCTTCATTAGAATTATCATCATTAATTAATACTTCATCAATAAAAAATTCTTTATGTAATTCTTTAATAGGAACCATATCATTTTCATAATAAGGATCTAATTTTTTTAATTTTTCTATTAAATCATTATATTTTTGGATAATAGAAACACTCATACTTTTTGTTGTTGTCCAACAATTTTTTTTTGCAGAACTTTTTTCTAAATTAGGATGATTATTAATTAAAAAAAAATCTCTTTTTAAGTTTTTTGTTTGTGGATAAAATTCTGGTCTATATTCACAATATTTAGGTAAATTTTCTATTTTTAATATTTCAGGTAAAGCTATTGCATTTTTTTGTCTTTTCTTTTTCTGAGTATTTGAAGTATTTTCACCACATGTTTTAATTTTTAAATTTTTGTCTCTGTTATCTAATTTTTTACGATTTAAATGATCAACTGAATCACCGCCTTTCCCATTTCCATAATGTTTTTTTATAAATGCATGTAAATAAATATGCTCTCTATTTCCATTTCCAGCTATTACATAACCTATGTATTTATTATAAAACCATGATGAATTATGTTGTATTACTTCATTAATATTTTCTTCACTTATATATGTTAAAACATTTTCACTACATAGCATTATATAATATATTTCATCTGTTTCTTTATTTTTAACTCTCCAATATGGATTAAATATTTTTCCTGAAAATTTACCTTTAGAGACTAATTTTCCATCATATCTTTGTAAAATCTCATGTTTTTCTTGTATCTTAGCTTCAATTTTATTAATATTATTCATTTTTTTTTCTTTTCTTATCAAATTATTTATCTTTAATAATTAAATAAAAGATAATATTTCTAAAAATAAATTAAAATCAATTTTTATTTCATTTAGTTAAATTTAAATTTTATGATTTCTAAATATTCATTATAATTCAAATTAATATTTTCAACAAATTCAAATTCATTTAATTTACATTCACCATTCCAATATTTTTTTACAATAGTATCACTTATATTTTTTAAATATTTTTCTGACAACAATTTTGATATTTTTGTTTGTGTTATTTCTTTGTTATCTGTAAATTTTTCATTATTTATCTTCCTTTTTTTCCATAATAATATTTCAACAATTTCATCAAAACTAACTGTTCTTTTTGGTATTCTATTTTTTTCTTTTTTTTCATTGTATTCAATGCGTTTATTTTCTAGATATTTTAATTTTTCTTCTTCATTTAAGTGATATTTTGTATAACTATATTGTTTATCATATTCTTTTTTTTTTTCTTCTGTTGTAAAATCCTTTAATTCTAAAGCTATTTTTATTTTATTTTCATTTAACAAATGTTCAAATCTTTGTTTAGCCCATCTATTTTTCCACCATTCAATTATATCTTTTAAATTTTTTGTTTTATCTAATTGAAAACTATTTTTTTCACCTTTAAAAAATAATTCGTTACCTGTTCCAGTATATCCAAAATAAATACCTCTTTGTTGGTTATTTTTAAAATAATTATCATTTGGATAATATTTATTTAAAAATTTATTAAAATATCTTATTTTATTTATAATTTTATTATTATTATTAATAACAAAATATTTTTTTGAAAATTCAATAATTTTATTTAATAATTGCATTGGAATATTTGTCATTGTAAAACCTTTTGTAAATCCAATAAGTTTTATTTCTTTTAATCTATCATATTGAATACTTTTACCATATAATGACATTGTTGAAACTCCAGCATAATAATAACCATATTTTTCTTTATATAATTCTAAAACTTCTTTACTAAAAACAATAGCCACTAATAACTTACCTAAATTTGTATTAAATGCAACAGGTTGTAAACCAACACAACATTGTATATTTACTAAAAACGATATTCTTGGTTGAGTTTTTCCGTTATCTAAAGTAATTCTTTCATCTTTATTTTCATATTTCCATCCTATAAATTTATCTCTATCGCTGTATGATTTTAGTTCAGGGGATAAATTTATAATACCTAAATATTTATTGGTTTTTTTGTCTTTAACTAAAATTTTAAATTCTTTTATTGTTTTATCAGAACCATTTGCTGATGAAGTCATTATTTTAAAATAATTCCAAAGATCACGTTGCTCTGTTGTTGTACATAATTCTATATCAATATCTAATTCATCAATAAATCCAGGTTTCCATGAATTAAATATTTTTTCTCTGTAGTATTCTTTTTCATGTAAAAATTTATCTTTTTTAAGTTCTAATTGATTCTTAATTATTTTTTTTAATTTTTGTTCTTCTGTTAAATTTTGAAATTCAACTAATTCAATATCTATTTTGTGTAATTGTTCATTAAGTTCATTTAAATCAAATTCTTTTTCTGAATTATTAATTTTACTTTCCATTTTATATATTTAATTATTTGTTTTATTTTAAATAAATTTTATTTATTTAAAAATATTATAAAAATTTTCAGACCTGATTTTTTTCTAGTATTTTTTTCTTATTCAGTAATTTATTTTTCTTAAAAATACAAAATATATACGACCAATAATGGTAATAAATTTTTTGTATAATATCTAGTTCGAATATGCGAGACCGCCCCAGTAAACATTGCTTTTTTATTTTTTATCATAGCAAGTAATATTTTTTATTGCTATTTTCATATTTCAATGTTTTATGGTTCTTTCATTTTCATGAAAGCTTGGACTATTCCTTAAGTCATCATTAAATCTTGCTAAGATTTTCAGACCCATTTCATTATAGTCTCTGAACCTTCTCCATATTCTTGCATATCGAATTTAGGAGCTTGGCTGCAGATTGTCCAATCTTTTTCGTTATCACTATGCCCGAGGTCATTACCCTGGGTTTTCTTAAAAGTTTCCCAATAAGAAGTAGTAGAAAAAGCTCTAAGGATTTTCCTGCAATTTAGAAATGTTGCCTCCTTTCTTTTTCAGAAAGCAGACTAGCTAGTTATATATTAAATTCTTAAAAGAACTTAAGCTTATTTTACACCGTTTATCCTATTAAGCTAAATAAGCATCTTAATAGGCGGCTAACTGTTTGGTACAGGCGGACTTGGAATAAAACTCAATTTTATTTTGAAAATTAAAGCTTTTTAAACTTTTTTTATTTTCGCAATAAAACCTTGTTAAAAGTCTTATTATACCACTCATAATTCTTAATACATTGTAGTTTACTGCATAAACACGAATCTTGCTACCTAAAGCGGCTTTAGGAGTAAGTTGTAATTGAAGAACAGCATTATCGATACGAGAGAAGTTGCAAGTACCGCTGGGTTGGTGATCTTCGGGTTTAAGAGCGAATGAGTAAACGTTGATACCAGTAGGAGGAATATTGGTGTGGTGTTGGTAAGGTTGTACTAAGTTGAAGTATGAACCAAGACGTTCTTGGAAGCGGTCATGACCGTTAAGTTGGAGTTT
>JACCED010084814.1_pt1 | contig 27852 bp, 26 predicted proteins | sample 7455021 | NCBI WGS metagenome assembly JACCED01 (sample SAMN15323456, study PRJNA562643) | freshwater metagenome | isolation source: river surface water | place: USA:Blue River Watershed | collected 2017-08-19 | reverse complement strand
CAGCATTGCCGGACACACCGACGACCGCGGCGGGCGTGAGTACAACCTGGCACTGGGTCAAAAGCGTGCCGAAGCCGTCAAGAAAGCACTGAGCCTCCTGGGGGTCTCTGAAAACCAATTGGAAGCCGTGAGCTTTGGCAAGGAAAAGCCAGCGGATCCAGGGCAGGGTGAGGCGGCATTCTCCAAAAACCGTCGTGCTGAATTGAACTACCGCTGATGCGCGCGACACGCCCCTTGCTGCTGAGCTTGGCCCTGGTGCTGGCATTGCCAGCCCAGGCGGGTCTCTTCGAAGACGAAGAGGCTCGCAAGGCTTTGATGGAGCAGCAGCAACAGCTTCAGACCCTCAAAGACGGCCTACGTCAAACCAATGACGATGCGGCTTTGTCCAAGCGGTCCTACCTGGACCTGCAGTCTCAGAATGAAAACTTGCTCAAGCAAATTGCCGAGCTGCGCGGATCCTTGGAACAGTTGACCAAGCAACTCTCCGATCTGCAACGCACGTACAAAGACTTGAACAAGCAGCTCGAAGACCGCTTTGTGGCGGTCGAGTCGCGGGTGATCAAACTCGAACCGGTCAAGGTGACGGTCGACGGTGTGGACTTCATGGCCGAGCCGCCGGAAAAGCGCGATTACGAACTGGCGCTGGATGCCTTCCGCAAGGGGGATTTCGCGGGCGCTTCGGGGTCGTTCCGTCGTTTCATCGAGCAGTACCCGCGCTCTGGCTATCTCCCCTCGGCCTTGTTTTGGTCAGGCAACTCCCTTTACGCCACACGCAAGTACAAGGAAGCGGTTCAAGACTTCAAACAAATCACCGAGCAGTTCGCCTCGCACAGCCGCGTTGCCGAGTCCCTGTTGTCCATGGCCAATTGCCAGATCGAACTCAAGGACGTGAAAACCGCGCGCAAAACACTGGAAGCCCTCATCAAGCAATTCCCTGGCACCGACACCGCGTCTGCTGCACAGGAGCGCCTCTCCAAGCTGCGTTGACACTGCACCCAGCCGATGAGCCCCGCCGACTTTCTACTTCAGGGTCAACTGGTTCTTCTGGGTGCATTTCTGTTGTCCACTGCCCTGGGTGCTTTGTTGCATCGCAGTCATTTCTGCACCATGGGCTCCATCAGCGATGTGGTCCATGCCGGTAGCTGGGTTCGGGCCAATCAATGGATCCTGGCCATCGCGTTTTCTGCCCTGGGTGTGGGCTTGCTCCACGGTTTGAACCTCATCGACATCGAGCGCGCGAGTGTCGTCTCCCATCGCCTCACCTGGCTATCTGATGCGATGGGTGGCCTGATGTTTGGCATCGGCATGGTGTTGTCCTCTGGCTGCGGCGCCAAGATGTTGGTGCGTCTGGGCTCAGGTAACCTCAAATCCCTCGTGGTCCTGCTCGTCATGGGCATCAGCAGTTTTGCCACCCTCAAAGGCATCACGGCGGTCTTGCGGGTCAACACCGTGGATCAGTTTTTCATCGAGGCCAACTTCACCATGACCTTGGGCCACTGGCTTCATCAGGGGTTGGGCTTGGCGATTCCCTTGTGGCTCACTGCGGTGGCCTTTGCGGTGGTGCTGATGGCCTTTGTGCTGTGGACAGGTCAAGCCCGCTCCAGGCCAACCTGGTGGATTGGCCTGGGCGTGGGGCTGATTGTCTGTCTGGCCTGGTTGTTGAGCGGGTATGTGGGTCATGTGCTCGAGCATCCTGAGACCCTGGAAGACGTCTACATCAAGACCAACTCGAACCGCATGGAGGCGCTGACGTTTGTAGCGCCTGTGGCCTATGCCATCGATTGGGTCATGTACTTCAGCGATACCAACAAGACACTCACCATCGGCATCATGTCGGTGGTGGGGGTGATCTTTGGCGCGCACCTGTCTGCTCGTCGCTCGGGTCACTTCCGCTGGGAGTCTTTTGCCAGCGTCTCCGACTTCAAGCACCACCTCGTTGGGGCTGTGCTCATGGGGGTAGGGGGCGTCACCGCCATGGGTTGCACTTTTGGCCAGGGTCTGAGTGGCATGTCGGTGCTGAGCCTCAATGCCATGGTGGCGCTGTTGTTCATGGTTCTGGGTGCATGGCTGGCGTTTCGCTATCAGTCCTGGGCCATGGATCGTGATGCAGCCTGATCTCACCCGGCGTTTTTCTGGACTCAATCGGCTTTGGGGTCCAGGGACGGCTGAGCGGCTGGCTCAGTCGCATGTGGTGGTGGTGGGCGTGGGTGGTGTAGGCAGTTGGTCGGTCGAGGCACTGGCAAGAAGCGGCATTGGCCGATTGACCCTGATCGATCTGGATCAAGTGGCGGAGTCCAATGTCAATCGCCAGATTCACGCCCTGACCGAGACCCTGGGCATGGCCAAGGTGGAGGCCTTGCGTTTGCGGGTCGCATCCATCCATCCGGGTTGTGACGTCCAGGTCATCGAGGACTTTGTCACGCCCGAGAACGTCGAGGCGCTGTTGCCCCAGGATGCCCAGGTGGTCATTGATGCCTGCGATCAGTGGGCAGCCAAGCTGTCTTTGGTGACGCTGTGCAAAGCCCGCCACACGGCCTTGATCACCGTCGGTGCGGCAGGCGGCAAGATGCAGCCGCAGTTGGTGCGCGTGGCCGATTTGAGCGAGGTGACCCATGACCCCTTGCTGGCCAAGTTGCGTCGCGAGGTTCGATTGGCGCTCCATCTACCGCACCCGGATCACCTCGGCCTCACCTGCGTCTTCAGTCAAGAAAAAGTTCGCGCTGATCAATCCTGTGAAGTGGGAGAGAGTCAGCAAAGCCATGATTTGAGCTGTCACGGCTATGGTTCTTTTGTTGGGGTCACTGCAACTTTTGGTTTGGTCGCGGCAAGTTGCGCGATTCAATCTTTACTCCATCAAAAACCCTGATAAACACGCTATAATTTTTGCTTTGCAACCGGTTAAACGGTGAATTCAACAGGCCTTAGGCAAAGCGCACGCGAAGCCAAAGACAGTTGAAAAAAGCAGTGGGACGTTAGCTCAGTTGGTAGAGCAGCGGACTTTTAATCCGTTGGTCACTGGTTCGAATCCAGTACGTCCTACCACCCCCTATCTTTCTTGATCTTCTAGCGGCTCAGCAAGCCCCATGAGTTTGCCAAGCCCCCGGCCAAACCCTTTCAGCGCCATCACTTGGCAATCGAATGCGGATGGCACAGCCCCCCAGTGATTTCCAGTGTCGTGCCATTGATGGCTTCGTTTTCCGCGCAATGTGCGATGAGCGCGGCAATTTCTTTGGGCTCCACCAAGCGCCCCAAATGCACATCAGCCAGGATCTGGTTCAAGGCGTCTTGGTTCATTTGTGTCAACAGGTTGGTGGCCGTGTAACCCGGCGCGATGGCCACAGCCCGGATGTTGCGGATGCCCTTCAACATGAATTCACCCACCAGGATTTTGGGCATGAGGGCAATCGCAGCCTTGGTCGACGCGTAGTTGATCTGACCCAGTTGGCCCACTTTGTTGACCGACGAGATGGCCACCAGCAAGCTTGGCCATCCGCCGTTGGCCATGGCCTGAGCACTGTCTCTCAAAGTGAGAAATGTTCCCGTCAAATTCACATCCATGACCTGTTGCCATTTGTCGAGTTCGAGTTTTTTGGTGACTTGCCCCGTCTGCTTGTCTGGGCTGATGAGCAAGCCATCGCGAATGATGCCCGCGCAGGTGACCACGATGTTGAGTTGGTGGAAGCGCGCGAGCGTGGCTTCGATGAAGGCGGCGGTATCGGCTTCACTGGTGACATCGGCCACACAGGACAGGGCTTCTCCCCCATTGGCCTGAATGGCTTTCTCCACGCGCTCGAGAGCCTGCAAGGAGCGATCCACCAAAACGACCGAGGCACCGCGTCGCGATAAATCCATGGCAATGGCCTCGCCAATGCCACTTGCCGCGCCGGTGATCAGGGCCACACTGCCTTTGATGTCCATGGTGATTCCTTTCGCTGATGAAGCCATTGTCTTCAAAAAGGAGATCCATGGTTTTGACTTTGAGCATGAAGCTGCACTCTTTTAAACTCCCTTGGTTCATGGAAACATTCGAAAGCCCGTCATGCCCCTTGCATTGACTCCACCAGGCCGTATGCCCTCTGGTCCTGCGAAAGCATGGTTTTTTCTCTTGCCCCTTCTTGTGTCACTGATGGCATGCAGCAAGACCGAGGCGCCAGCCGACCCCATTCGCTCTGTCAAAACCGTTCAGGTTGAACAAGCCACCGATCAGGGCGACTTGAAATGGCCGGGTGACATTCGCGCTCGCGTGGAATCCAAGCTGGGCTTTCGTGTGCCCGGCAAGCTGCTTCAGCGCCATGTGGAGTTGGGTCAGCGCGTTGCGCTGGGGCAGGAATTGGCCAGGCTAGACGAGCGCGACCTGGAGCTGGCCGTGCTCAACGCCCAGGCGCAACTGGATGCAGCCAGAACCCAGAGGGATCTGGCCAGTTCGGAGTTCAAGCGATTCGAGAACCTGAAAAACCAGCAGTTCATCAGCGAGGCCGAGCTGGAGCGCCGTTCAACGACCCTCAAGGCCGCTCAAGCGCAACTGGATCAAGCCACCGCACAACTTCGCCTGCAACGCAATCAGCGGGAAGACACACGCCTCTTTGCCAATGCCAAGGGGGTGGTCACGGCCATTGAAGCCGAGGTGGGACAAGTGGTGGCTGCGGGGCAAACCGTGGTTCGCCTCGCGCACGAAGGGCCACGCGAAGTGGCCGTCTCTGTGCCCGAGCAGCAACTCAAGCGCATGGCCGTGGGGCAAAGCATGAACGTGAAGGTGCACGCTACCGGCGAAACCGGCCTTGCGCGCGTGAGAGACATTGCAGCCGCTGCCGATCCGGCCACGCGCACGTTCGAGGTGAGACTGGCTTTGGAAGCCGGGTTCCAGCCGCCGCTGGGCTCATCGGTGCAGGTCACCCTGGCTGCCCATGGCAAACCGTCCGATGCCCTCTCCGTTCCCGCCACCGCCGTGATCCGCAAAGGCCAGTCCAGCGTGGTTTGGGTGCTCGATGCGTCCAGCATGACGGTGCGTGCCCAGCCTGTGCAAGTGGGTGATCTGGTGGGCGAGCGCATGGTCATCACGCAAGGCCTCCAAGCCGGGCAGACCATCGTCGCTGCAGGCGCGCATGTGTTGACCGAGGGTCAACGCGTGGTTCGATTTGAAGCCAAGCCCTGAAAGCCCAGCCACGATGAAATCATTCAATCTCTCGCGCTGGGCCATTGAGCATGCAGCGCTCACCCGCTATTTGATGTGGGTGTTGCTGGTGTTGGGCGTGGCGGCCTACTTCCAACTCGGTCAGGACGAGGACCCGCCGTTCACCTTTCGCATCATGGCGATTCGCACCGTGTGGCCAGGGGCAACCGCGCAGGAGGTAGCAGAGCAGGTGACCGACCGGATTGAAAAGGCATTGCAGGAAACGCCCTCGGCAGACCGCATCCAGAGTTTTTCCAAGCCCGGTGAGTCGCAAGTCATCTTTCAAATCAAGGACAACTCCAACCCCAAGGATGTGCCCCAGATCTGGTACACGGTGCGCAAAAAAATAGGCGACATCCGCCAGACCATGCCCAGCGGGGTGGTGGGTCCCTTTTTCAATGACGAGTTTGGGGATGTCTTCGGTGTGATCCTGGCCTTGAGTGGCGAAGGCTTCACCCCGGCCGAACTCAAATTCCAGGCCGAGAAGCTCCAGCAACGCCTGCTCAAGGTGCCCGACGTGGCCAAGGTTCAACTCTTTGGCGCTCAGGACGAAAAAATCGAGGTTCATCTGGCCGTGCAGCAACTCGCGCGCATGGGTCTGGATTTGCAATCGGTGATCCAGCAACTGAGCCAGCAAAACGGGGTGCAGTCCGCAGGCGTGTTTCAAACGGGGCTGGATCAAGTTGGCCTGAGGGTGGACGGTGCATTCACCGATCTGCAAACCATCAAGGACATGCCCATTCAGGTGCCTGGCAAGCCGCAGATCCGGCTGTCTGACATTGCCCGCATCACCCGCACCTACGAAGACCCCCCCATCGTGCGGGTGAGGCATCAGGGTGAGCCCATCATTGCCCTGGGCATCAGCATGGCCAAGGGGGGCGACATCATCGAGTTGGGTCAATCGCTGAGGAAGGCCACCGACGCGCTGGCGCAGACGGTGCCGCTGGGCATGAAGCTCACCTGGGTTCAGGATCAGCCACGCGCTGTGGCCAGCTCGGTGAATGAATTCATCAAGGTCTTGATCGAGGCCGTGGTCATTGTGTTGGCCGTGAGCTTTTTGTCCCTGGGCTTGCACAAGCGGCCGGGGCAACACCCCATCCACCGCCGCTGGATGCTGGACGTCCGGCCTGGCCTGGTGGTGGGCATCACCATTCCCCTGGTTCTGGCGGTGACCTTTTTGTTCATGTACTACCTCAACATCGGCCTGCACAAGATTTCGCTGGGCTCGTTGATCATTTCTCTGGGGCTGCTGGTGGACGACGCCATCATTGCGGTGGAGATGATGGTGAGGAAGATGGAGGAGGGCTTTGATCGCATCCGCTCGGCGACGTTTGCCTACGAGCTCACCGCCATGCCCATGCTCACGGGCACCCTCATCACTGCTGCCGGGTTTTTGCCCATCGGCACCTCCAAGTCGGTCACGGGCGAATACACCTTTGCCATTTTTGCGGTGACCGTGCTGGCCTTGGTCATCAGCTGGATCGCGTCCGTCTTTTTTGTGCCCTACCTGGGAACGGTGCTGCTCAAGCCCCCTGGGCATTTGAATCAGGGTCACCACGAGAGCGTGGAGCTCTTTGACACGCCCTTCTACAGGGCCTTTCGCCGGTTGGTCACCTGGTGTGTGACCCACAAATGGAAAACCATTGCCCTGACGCTGGTGCTCTTTGTGCTGGGTCTCATGGGCATGGGCAAGGTGCAGCAGCAGTTCTTCCCCGATTCGAGCCGACCAGAGATCCTGGTCGACTTGTGGACACCCGAGGGCAGTTCGGTGGCCTACACCGATGCGGTGGCCAAGCGCTTTGAGCAGCGCATCATGCAAATGGAGGGCGTGGAGTCGGTGACCACTTGGTCAGGCTCTGGCGTGCCCCGTTTTTATTTGCCGCTGGATCAAATCTTTCCGCAAAGCAATGTGGCGCAATTCATCATCCTGCCGCAGTCCCTGCAACGTCGGGAATCGCTGAGCGCGAGCTTGCCCCACATCCTGGCCACCGAATTCCCCGAGGTTCGAGGCCGGGTCAAATTCCTGCCCAACGGTCCGCCTGTGCCATACCCGGTTCAATTCCGGGTCACCGGACCGGACCCGCAAAAGCTGCGCATCAAAGCCGACGAGGTCAAACAAATCCTCATGGGCAACCCCAATGCCAGGAACGTCAACGACAACTGGAATGAAAACATCAAAACCCTGAGGCTCAGGCTCGACCAGGATCGCGCGCGCTTGCTGGGCGTGAGCTCCCAATCGATTGCCCAGGCCTTGCAGATGCAACTCAGTGGCTTGAGCATCGGTCAATACCGTCAAGGGGATCAGCTCATCGACATCGTGCTGAGGTTGCCCGCTGCGGAGCGCGACAACCCCGCTGCAGTCGGTCAGATTCAGATTCCCACCGCCAGTGGCCGCTTCATCCCCTTGAGCCAGGTGGCCACGCCCGAGCTGGTGTGGGAGCCTGGCGTGATGTGGCGCGAATCGCGCCAATACGCCATCACGGTGCAAGCCGATGTGACCCGTGGTGTGCAAGGCGCCACCGTCACCGCGCAAGTGCTGCCCAAACTGAGGGAGCTCGAAGCCACCTGGCATCAGCGAGCCGAGATGGACGAGCGCATTTCCGTGGCAGGCGCAGTGGAGGAGAGCTCCAAAGGATCCGCTTCGATTGCCAAGGGTGTGCCCCTCATGCTCTTCATCATCTTCACCTTGCTCATGCTTCAGCTGCAAAGCCTCAGCCGCGCCTTGCTGGTCTTTTTGACGGGACCGCTGGGCATGGCGGGTGTCGCAGGTGCTTTGCTGGCCCTGGATCGCCCCTTTGGCTTTGTGGCGCTCCTGGGGGTGATCGCGCTCATGGGGATGATTCAGCGCAACTCCGTGATCCTGATTGACCAGATCGAGCAAGACAGGGCCAGTGGGGTGCCACCCTGGCAGGCCATCGTCGATGCCACCATCCGTCGCTTGAGGCCGATTGTGCTCACGGCAGCGGCAGCGGTCCTGGCCATGATCCCTTTGTCGCGCAGCGTCTTTTGGGGACCCATGGCGGTGGCCATCATGGGTGGGCTCATCGTGGCCACCGCACTGACCTTGCTGGCATTGCCGGCCATGTATGCGGCCTGGTTCAAGGTGGCGCCGCCTCCCGGCAAAGCGCCCTGAGCGCAGGCTTTAGGCGTTTTTGCGCGATGCCCAAAAGGTCGCGCCCTGGGGACCATAGCGCTCGTTGTGCAGCTGACCTCGGGGCACCGAGAAACGGTCGCCCACTTTGAGGTGATGGGTTTGACCGAGGGTGGTGAGCCAGAACTCGCCCCGAACAACCAGCGCCTGGGTGTCAAACGGGTGGGTGTGGGGCTCATTGCTCAGGTTGGGCTCCCATTCGCGCACCAACACCTCATCGTGGCCTTGGGCCAGTTGCGCGGCCTTGTATTGTTCAAAGTCCATGTTCATGTGACACCTCCTTGGCTCGGATTTCATCATGACCTCACGGGCGGCGCTGTCACCCATTCATCACCGCCAAGGCCCTGATCTGCGGGGGAGATTGCGCTGGCGCACATCAGCCAGGAGGCGCTTCTGGTGGAATCGGCACTCGCGTGTTCAGGAGAAACCTCATGCAGCGTTGGAATGCCCTTGGGCGCAAAGTCATCACCTGGCTGGGCGGGATTGGCCTGGCCCTCAGTTTGTCGTCTTGTGCAGGTCCCGATGTCGGTCAGTACGCCAAGCAAGGTCCGCAGCTGGATCTGAAAACCTATTTCAATGGCCGCATCGTGGCGCACGGCATGTTCATCAAGCGCGGCGGCGAAGTGGCGCGCCGCTTCAAGGTCATCATGGACGCGAGCTGGCGCCAGGAATCCGGCGTCAACGTGGGTATCCTGGACGAAGCCTTTGAATACGACGATGGGGAAAAGCAGCGCAGGGTATGGACCATCAAGGAGCTCAGCCCCGGTGTGTACGAAGGGACTGCCGACGATGTGGTGGGCAAGGCCGTGGGCAAAGCCAGCGGCCATGCCCTGAATTGGAAATACACCTTGTCCTTGCCCGTGGGCGGTGACCGCTACAACGTCCAGTTCGACGACTGGATGCACTTGATTGACGACCAGGTCATGCTCAACAAGGCGGTGATGAGCAAGTTTGGTGTGGATCTGGGCGAGGTGATCATTTCTTTTCAGAAGCCATGATCCAACGTGCGGTGGTGATCAACGCACTGGGCTTTCAGCTGGTGTGGTGGGCCATGGCCTTGGGCTTGCCCCAATCCCGCTTTGCCCTGATTGTGCTGGTGTCGCTCGCGCATGTGGCCCTGCACCTGAGGCAGTCGGCAGACGCACGCGCTGAATTCAAAGCCATGGCCGCGAGTGTCGCCCTAGGCCTGGCTGTGGACACGGCGCTGATTCAATGGGCGCAGGTGAATGTGCACCCAGCCAATCCCGCACCCCTGGCGAGCGTCCAACCCTGGTGGCTGCTGTTGCTGTGGATTTGCCTGGGCTGCACCTTGCGCTCGTCCATGAAGTGGATTTGCGATTGGCCCCGGCTCGGGGCTGCGCTGTGCGCGGTGGCGGGCGTGTTGTCCTACCAAGCCGCCGTGGGCTTTGGGCTCATGGATTGGCAAGGGCTCATGCCCTATGCGATCTTGGTGGTGGCGTGGGGCGTGTGCTTCCCGGTCTTGGTGCTGTGGAGCAATGGGCGCCTGAGGCCATCCGAGGCGCAGGACTTGCCGTCCTCGTCAACGCTCAGCGAGCAAAGTGACACTGCTCCACATTGAACTTGATTTGCTTGGGGTATTCGAAGCCGGATCCATTGCCCACATCGACCACCGTCAAGGTGTTGAGGTTGAGGGCGTTGAGCAAGGTCGCGGGTGCGGTGAGTGATTTCACGCGCATGCGGTGCACCTCAAAGTTGGGGCTCTCGCAGGTGATGTCCAAGTCGCCAAAGCCCCGTTGGACGATGACTTGATTGGGCGTGCGGGTCTTCCACTCGCCATGTTCATTGGTGAGCGTGCATTGCGCGGGCACGGTGGTTTGGCCGCACACGGTCGTGAGTTGAACGCTTTGATAGCGGCCATTGACCACGGTGGAGCAGCCGCCAAGCAGCGTCAATGCAGTGAGGGAAGCCAAAAATATGCGACAGTTCATGATTCATCCAAACAAGGTCATCCGGTGTGTGATCGGACCGAACGACCTGAACTTGAGCCCGAGGGGTGCATGAATAAAGCCTTTACCCGAGAAAGCGACGACCAGGACGAAGAGGAGATCCCCTCTGGCATTGCGGTCGGGGGTAAAAACTACATGACCCCTCAGGGTCACGCGCGCTTGAAAGCCGAGCTGTTCGATCTGATCGATGTGCAACGTCCCCAGGTGGTCGAGGTGGTGAGTTGGGCGGCCAGCAACGGGGACCGCTCGGAGAATGGCGATTACCTCTACGGCAAAAAACGCCTCAGGGAAATCGACCGTCGCATCCGCTTTCTGACCAAGCGCCTTGAAATCGCCGAGGTGGTGGATCCCAGCTTGCATGCGGGCAGCGACCAGGTCTTCTTTGGTGCCACGGTGCACTGCGAGGACGAGCAAGGAGAGGCTTTTGTGGTGACCATCATGGGCATCGACGAGGCCGACAGCGCCCAATCGCAAATCACCTGGATCTCACCCATGGCCAAGGCCTTGCTCAAGTCCAGGGTGGGGGATGTGGTCAGGCTGCAAACGCCATCGGGTCACCGGTCCATCGAAGTGATCGATGTGAGCTACCCAACCCCATTGGCTTAGCTCGCCCTGGTTCAACCCCTGCGCACCGAGGTCACCGAAGGGATCCAGCCCAGGTTGCGCATGACGCTCTCGAGGTGCTCGAGGTGGTCCACCGAGATGAGGAACTTCATCTCGGTCACCTCGTGACCTCTGACCTCGTCGGGCATGTTGACCTGATTGATGTCGGCCTCGGACGATGCAATGGACGATGCAATGCGAGCCAGCACGCCTTTGCCGTTGTTGACGGTGACGATCAGCGGCACCTCGAAGCTGCGCACGGGCTCATCGCTCCATTCCACCGCCATGAATCGTTCACTGTCTTTGGACTTCAGGCGCTGGGCTGATTCGCAGCTTTGGCGATGGATCACCAGGCCTTCGCCACGCCCCAAATAGCCCAGGATGTCGTCGCCCGGAATGGGGTGGCAACAGCGGCCAAATTGAACCGATGCGTTCTCGCCGCCGTCAATGGTGACGCTGCCCTGTGAGAGGGTTTCATGCGCGGTGAAGCGCTCCTTGCTGATGAGCAGCGGGTCGGGCTTGAGGCCCGAGTCCATCATCAGCGCCACCAGGCGCTTGGCCACGATGCTGGCCACGCGCTTGCCCATGCCAATGTCGGTGAAGAGTTCGGCCTGGTTCCTCGCGCCCGTGAATCGCAGCAACTTGTCCCAGATGTCGGCGTTGGCCTTGTCAAGCGCTGGCAGTTGCTCGAGCCCCTCGGCGCGCACCGCCTGGATGAGCAGTTTTTCGCCCAGGGCGGGTGCCTCGGCCTGCGCGCGGGTCTTGAGGAAGTGGCGGATCTTGCTGCGCGCGCGCCCGGTGCGCACAAAGCCCAGCCACGCAGGATTGGGCGCGGGGACCACCGAGGTGATGACTTCCACCACATTGCCGTTGGAGAGCTCGGTGCGCAAGGGCACTTGCGAGCCATTGACCTTGGCCGCGATGGCGCAGTCGCCCACGTTGCTGTGAACCGCATATGCAAAGTCCACCACCGTGGCCCCACGGGGCAAAGCCATGATGCGGCCTTTGGGCGTGAACACATAGACCGCATCGGGGAACAAATCGACCTTGATGTGGTCCCAAAACTCGGCCGCGTCGCGGGTTTCGCTCTGGATGTCGAGCAGCGACTGCAACCACAAGGTGCCTTGCTGTTCACGGCCAGAGGGATCTTTGACGTTGGTCTTGTAGAGCCAGTGCGCGGCAACGCCAGCCTCTGCCACGCGGTGCATGTCTTCGGTGCGCATCTGGAATTCGATGTTCACCCCAGCAGGGCCAACCACCGTGGTGTGAAGCGACTGATAGCCGTTGACCTTGGGGATGGCAATGTGGTCTTTGAAGCGACCCGGCACGGGTTTATAGAGTTGGTGCAACAAGCCCAGCCCCGTGTAGCAATCAATCGATTCGGGGACCACCAGGCGCATGCCAAAGATGTCGGTCACCTGGGCAAAGCTCAGGTGTTTGGACTCCATCTTCTTGTAAATCGAAAACAGGGTTTTTTCTCTGAACTCGATTTGCGCTTTGATGCCGGCTTGGTCGAAGGCTTTTTTCACCGCCTCTTCTACCACCCGCATGAGGTCGCTGCGGCGCTTGCGCGAGCGGATGACCGCCTTTTCCAGGACCTGGTGTCGCCAGGGGTTGAGGTGTTGGAACGCCAGCTCTTGCAATTCGCGATAGGCCTGGTTCAGACCGAGGCGGTTGGCGATGGGGGCGTAGATCTCCAGGGTTTCAGCACTGATGGCCTTGCGGCGGTTCGTGGGCATGCTGCCCAGCGTTTGCATGTTGTGCCAGCGGTCGGCGAGCTTGACCAGGATCACCCGCACGTCCTGCGCCATGGCCAGGAGCATTTTGCGGAAGGATTCGGATTGCCCCTCTTCTTTGGTGTTGAAGTTGAGCTTGTCGAGCTTGGTCAAGCCATCGACCAGTTCGGCCACGCTGGAGCCGAATTTTTCAACCAGGCTGGTTTTGCTGATGCCCGTGTCTTCAATCACATCGTGCAGCAAGGCGGCCATGATGGCCTGGGCATCGAGCTTCCACTGCGCACACTGAATGGCCACCGCAATGGGGTGGGTGATGTAGGGCTCGCCGCTTTTGCGCGTGATGCCCAGGTGAGCTTCATCTGCAAGCCGATAGGCCTTGCGGACTTGTTCGATGTCCTCGGGGTTGAGGTAACCCAGCTGCTCCACCAGCGCATGAAAGCTGGCCGCTGCGGCTTGCGCAGCAGGTTCAGCTGTTTGAGCGGGCAGGGCGGTAGAGGTTGGCATGCCCCAACTTTATCGCGAAGCGCATGCCCCATGAAACTCTCAGACTTTGGCGGGACAAATAAAAAAAGCACCCCTGGGGGTGCTTTTCGTTGGCTTTGTACAGGATGACCCCTGTGCAAAGGCCTTGGCTTGAATCAGCCCGGAACCTTTTTGAGCATCTCGACGCCGATGTGGCCAGCTGCAATCTCGCGCAGGGCGGTCACGCCAGGCTTGTTCTTGCTTTCGATTTTGGGGGTGTGGCCTTGGCTCAGCATGCGAGCGCGGTAGGTGGCCGCAAGAACGAGTTGGAACCGGTTGGGAATCTTCTCGAGGCAATCTTCAACAGTGATGCGTGCCATGGGATTTAGAGGTTAAGGTTTTTGAACACTTCAGGCCGGCTGGTGCGTTGGGCTTGAAAGCTCAGACGCTGGGCATGAACAATGGCTTTGAGATCGAACAGGGCTTTCTCAAAAACTTCGTTAATTATAACGAAGTCGAATGAGGCGGCATGGGCCATCTCCTCCTGGGCGTTCCTGAGTCGCAGCTCGATCACCTCGGGCTTGTCTTCGCCGCGGCGCAGCAAGCGGCCACGCAGCTCTTCCCAGCTCGGGGGGAGGATGAAGATCAGCACCGCATTGGCAAAGATCTTCTTGATCTGCATGGCACCCTGGTAGTCGATTTCGAGGATCACGTCTGAGCCCTGGGCGATGCGCTCCTCGATCATCTGCTTGGAAGTCCCGTAGTGATGGCCATGCACCTTGGCCCATTCGACAAACTGGGACTGCGCGACCATGCGCTCAAAGCTCGCTTCGTCGATGAAGAAGTATTCGCGCCCATTGATCTCCTGGCCACGGGGGTCGCGCGTGGTGTGAGAGATGGACGGCTTGACCCGCGCATCGAGCTCGAGCAGGGCATTGACCAGGCTGGACTTGCCCGTGCCACTGGGCGCCGCCACCACAAAAAGATTGCCGGGATAGGTGTTGTTCATTCGAGGTTCTGCACTTGTTCGCGCATTTGTTCAATCAAAACTTTCATGTCCACCGCGATCTGGGTCATGGCCAGGGTGGAGGATTTGGAGCCCAGGGTGTTGGCCTCGCGGTGCAACTCCTGCACCAAAAAGTCCAGGCGCTTGCCCACGCCTTTGGGTTGATGCGCACCCGTGAGCACGGCCTCGATCGAGTCCAGGTGTGCTTGCAAGCGCGTGATCTCCTCGCTGATGTCCACCCGCAGCGCCAAGGCCGTGGCCTCGGTGAGGGCGCGGTCGCGGGCGGCGTCTGCCGACACCTGAGAGGGCACCAGCGCGAGGGCTTCTTGCCACTTTTGCAAAAAGCGTTCGTGTTGGGCTTGGATCCATTGCGGCACCAGCGGCTGGGCTGAGGTGGCCAAGGCCTTGAGCTGGTGCAGGCGTTCGAGCAGGGCTTGCCCCAACTGCCGCCCCTCGTGCTCGCGGCTGTGGCTGAGGCCTTCCAAGGCCTCCTGGGCCAAGCTGTGCAGGGCAGGGGCGATGAGGCTCACCTCCAGGGTTGGGCGGTCGCTCAGGCGCAGCACCTCGGCCACGCTCAGGCGCGGCGCTTGCGGGAACACGGCCACCACCTGGTCTTCGAGCGACTTGAGCACCGCCCAGCGCGCCGGGTCGGCGGTTTGCAGGTCGTGAGCGGCTTGAAGGCAGGCCGCACGCACTTCAACCTTGCCCCTGGCCAGGCGCTGTTGAACGAGGTCGCGCAGGCCCGATTCGAGCGGGCGCCATTCGTCGGGCAGGCGCAGGCTCAGGTCTAAAAAGCGGCTGTTGACGGAACGGATGTCCACCGTGAGGCGAACGCCCTTGCAATCCGCGCGCCCCAGGGCATCGCCCAAGTCGCACTGGGCGCTGCCAAAACCGGTCATGCTGCGTAGATTCATGTCGTGCCAGTGGTATTTACACTCGAATTATCTCAGCAGCTCCCCGTGCCCGAGAATGTGGGGCTTTGACATCTGCCCCTTAACCCCTGGAGAACCCATGACCGCCATCCCGTCTCGACAGCACCGTGCCCTGGATGCGTTGCGCACCGTCAAGATCACGCGGGGCTTCACCCGCCACGCCGAGGGTTCTGTCCTCATCGAAATGGGTCACACGCGCGTGCTGTGCACCGCCTCAGTGGAAGAGCGCGTGCCGCCGCACAAGCGCGGCAGTGGCGAGGGCTGGGTCACCGCTGAATACGGCATGCTGCCGCGTTCCACCCATACGCGTTCCGACCGCGAAGCCGCCAAGGGCAAACAGTCTGGCCGCACCCAGGAAATCCAGCGCCTCATTGGGCGGTCGTTGCGGGCGGTGTTTGACCTCTCTGCCCTGGGCGAGCGAACCCTCACCCTGGACTGCGACGTGCTGCAAGCCGATGGCGGCACCCGCACGGCCAGCATCACCGGGGCATTTGTGGCCGCGCAAGACGCCGTGAACCACCTCATGCAAACGGGTGCCCTCACCCAAAACCCCATTCGCCAGGCGGTGGCAGCCATTTCGGTGGGCATGCTGCACGGCCAGGCTTTGCTGGACCTCGAATACGTCGAGGATTCGGCTTGCGACACCGACATGAATGTGGTCATGACCGCCAACGGCGGTCTGGTTGAACTCCAGGGCACTGCCGAAGGCGAGCCCTTCACCGAGGCGCAAATGAACGCCATGATGGCGCTGGCCCGCAAAGGCATTGGCGAGCTGCTGCAACTGCAACAACAGGCCTTGGCCACCCCGCTCAAGGCCTGACATGGATCGCCTCGTCCTGGCCTCGAACAACCAAGGCAAGCTCAAGGAGATGCAAAGCCTCTTTGCGCCTTTGGGCTTGACCCTGGTGGCGCAATCCGAATTCGCCACGCCCGAGGCCGAAGAGCCCTTTCATACCTTTGTGGAAAACGCCCTGGCCAAAGCCCGCCACGCAAGCAGGCACACGGGCTTGCCCGCCATCGCCGACGACGCGGGCTTGTGCGTGGACGCCTTTGGGGGGCAACCCGGCGTGCAAACGGCTTATTACGCCGTGCAGTGCGGCTTGCCCAAGGGCGACGACCACAACGTCACCGCCTTGCTGCACAACATGAAGGGCATTGCCAACCGCCGCGCTGCCCTGGTGAGCACCCTGGTGGCGGTGCGCTCGCCCGAGGACCCCGAGCCGCTCATTGCCGTGGGGCGCGCACCGGGCCTCATCACCCAGGAGCGTATCGGCAGCAACGGCTTTGGCTTTGACCCCGTGATGTGGATTGAAGACAAGGGCAAGACCTTTGCCCAGATGAGCGACAACGAGAAGAACGCCATCTCGCACCGTGGCCGCGCCGCGCAAAAGATGGTGGAGTTGATCCAAAGCCAATGGCTGTCATGAGCGGCGAGACCAGCCTGGACGTGGCGTACTGGATGCGCCCTGGCACCTTGCAGCTGAGCGCCTTGCCGCCGCTGAGCCTGTATGTGCACTTGCCCTGGTGCATCAAGAAGTGCCCCTACTGCGACTTCAATTCCCACGCCTGGGATGCCCAGCAAGGCGGCGGCCTGCCCGAGCAAGCCTATGTGCAAGCCTTGCTGAGCGATCTGGAGCTGAGCTTGCCCCTCATCTGGGGGCGCCCCATTCACAGCATCTTCATGGGCGGCGGCACGCCCAGCCTGTTTGAGCCGCACTTCATTGGCGAATTGATCTCGGGGATCCGGTCGCGCTTGCCCCTGGTGCCCGATTGCGAAATCACCCTGGAGGCCAACCCCGGCACCTTCGAGAAAGACCGTTTCAAGGCCTTTGGCCAAGCGGGGGTGAACCGCCTCTCGCTGGGGGTGCAGAGTTTCAACGACGCCCACCTGAAGGCCTTGGGCCGGGTGCACAGTTCAGACCAGGCGCAGGCCGCCGCGCACGAGGCCAGCGAGACCTTTGCGCGCTGGAACCTGGACTTGATGTATGCCTTGCCCGGCCAGACCCGTGACGACTTGCAGGCCGATTTGGCGGTGGTGGCGCAGTTGAAGCCGCCGCATGTCTCCATCTACCAGCTCACCATCGAGCCCAACACCCAGTTTGCCAAGTTCCCGCCAAAGCACCTGCCCGATGAAGATGCCTCGTACGACATGCTCGACGACATCATGGCCTTTGCGCACAAGCAAGGCCTGCAGCGCTACGAGGTGTCGGCCTTTGCCAAGGCTGCCCAGCGCTGCTGGCACAACACCAACTACTGGCAGTTTGGCGACTACCTGGGCATTGGTGCGGGCGCGCATTCCAAGATCAGCTTTGCCCACCGCGTGGTGCGGCAGGTGCGCTGGCGTGAGCCGGCCCTGTACCTGAGCCATGCGGCCACGCAGCCCGTGGCGCAGGCGCACGAGGTCAAGCGCGACGAGTTGCCGTTTGAATTCATGCTCAATGCGCTGCGGCTGGTGGAGGGCTTTCCGTTGGCCTGGTTCAGCGAGCGCACGGGCTTGCCCTTGTCAGCCCTGGAGCCCGGCTTGGAGCAAGCCTTGGCCAAACAGTGGCTGGTGCTGGAAGAGGGCGTGCTCAGACCCAGTGCGCAAGGCATGGACTTTTTGTCTGAGGTTCAGCAGCTGTTTTTGTGAAGCCATGGGCCACTTGGCCCCTGAGCGGGAATGAACATTAGAATACGCCCCGATTCACCGGAAGCGTGGCAGAGCGGTTGAATGCACCGGTCTTGAAAACCGGCGAGGGTTTACGCCCTCCGTGAGTTCGAATCTCACCGCTTCCGCCAAATACCCAGTAAAAACGCCCCAGCAGGGGCGTTTTTCATTTCTGCACACCATAAAGCATATCAATCAAGCATCACTTGGACTAAATATTGCAGCTATCTTTTTGGAAAAGTTTGCAAAGTAAGGAAAAAAATGAGTGAATATGTGGCTTTTCAATATCATAGGTTAGTGAATGCTGTGGAGTTAAATCCGTATGTTAATGGTGTGGAGGAACTTATGCGGCAACTCAATGACCTTGGTGCAGAAGGTTGGGAATTAATATCCATCACACGAGTAACTGAGGTGGTGGAAAATAACACGTTCACTTTCGCGCAGCCAATTTACACCTCATATTTAAAACGTGCATATATGGCACAAATCTCAGATCGGTAGTGCTGGTATTGCGACCCCGAGTGCGAGTCCCATGCTTTTTCACACAACCCAGCATCATGTTTCTTGGTTGGTATCCAACGTTGTGCCCAAAACAGTCTCATCATTTTTGGTGGACCTTTTGGTTGGTTTTGCAAATTGCTTTAGTTCATTGACACAGCAAGTTGATCTAGTAATAATAACCCAATGTTGAAATCTAATTTATCACATGAAGCCATGAAAACCAAAATATCAACACTCCTATTGATTTTCTTTCTTTCTGGTTGTTCAACGTTACAGTCTACGCCCTTTAGAGATCAGGCCAAATTTTGGGAAAAGCCGATTGATGAGATGGCGGTAATTTATTTGTATTGTGGCGAAGAGAAAATTTTTTATGAATCATTTATGACCAAATTCACTGGGGTTGGAAAGGGATCTAAGCTAGAAAATAATATTATCAGTCCACTTTCTAAGTGCGCGTTTAAGGTGGACGGCGTTAAATACACCTCATTGAATGCAAATCAAGTAGGGAAAATTTTTGTAAAGCCTGGAGTTCATGTAATTGAGCCCATTGGCGGATATACGGACTTCAATTCTGAAGCCAAGTTTTCGTCCACAGTCAAAGTTAACTCGTCAACGGGCTATATTGCAAGTATTTCCTCTGTTGTTGTTGAGACATATAAAAAGAGAGATTTAACTGTAACTATTCGCGATCTTGACGAAAAAATGTTGTCCATCCTCAAGGAAACCAGATCGCCAGTAGAACTTAACCAATATAATTAGACTCTGCTATTTTAAAATGATCGCAACTAACTATTTACTTGTACTGCTTTCTGTTATTGGATTCTTGGTTGGATGCTCAACACCGAGAGAAATATATGTAAATCTACATTTTCTATGCAACCCGGAAACTATGGGCGAAGCTGTTTACGGTGATCCACGATTATCAAAAAACTTGCGAATGTATGGGTTCGCACCAGCATCTAAATGCACTTATACAGTGAATGGGGTTCGACTTGTTACCTTGGACAAAGGGGACATAGGGACTATGCGTGTACCAGCGGGGAAATTTGTGATCTCGATTGATGCAGATTATTTTCCACCAGATTTAACAAGAGTTTTGCGACAAAAGGGTGAAGAATTTGAATTTTCACCAGGTTCTAACATGACTATCTCGTTTCAACGTCACATGGTTAGGGCAACCGCTGAGCGCTTGGGGTACATGATTGAGGACGTTGTGACTAAAACCCATACTAGCCAAGGTGAGATCTCTGTGTATAAATCAAATCATCGAGTAGTTCAGATGCAAATCCCGAACTAAATTTTTCCCCGATGCAAGCGTGGTCACCGGTCCTAATTTTCAACCTAAGGCGAAATTGACCTTCGTCGGTAGATCATTAAGAGATTCAAAATAGCCAGATGGACAGGAAATACTGACCTAACGGGCGCTTGCATTCAAGTCCAGCACCTTCGCCAGCAGATTAGCATCTTCGTAAACCCGTTTTATCTGTACAGGTAGTTATGGATATGGGTTCCCCAAAGCATACTCTTCGAAGAACATGCCCAGGACTTTACCTAACTGGGTTTCAACGGCCACCTGCACCTTGGCTGGCACGATGACACTGAATATGGACTTATTGAAGGTCAAAGCCTGAATCACTCGATTTTTGTCGGAGTAGCGCAGTTTTCCAAACATAGGGTGAACCCCTCTGGCATTGACGTTGTAGAGGCACATCTCAGGCACCTCTGAACGTGGAATGGCAGCGATGTCAACCGTTATCGTCAACATGATGTCGGGTATGGCTTGCTCAGCCACCGCACGCAATTTAGGTGCTTTCCCAAATTGCCGCCGGGCCAAGCTAGTGACAGCGGTCTGATCAATGGAGCACCCAGGATCTGCATACACAGCTATCCTTAAGTGGTAGGTCTCAGCGCCAGCAAATAGTGCAGCAGACTCGTCTGCATTGGCGCCAGACATTGCTCCCAAAGTCAAGGTCGCAGCAACAATCCCTCGTGCGAATATTGATTTCATAATGTACCTTTCAGGGGAAGTTTTAACATGCGCATCAAAGGAATGACGTTGCAATTCTCTGCCATGCTGGTCGTGCTTATGGCCCTTTTGCAAAGCAATGCAAGAGCTCAGTCCCCTGAGAATCCTCCACTCTTGATTGAGACTGGAAGACACTCCGCACCAATCACTGCTATTTCTGCTAGTAAAGACGGCACCGTGTTTGCTACTTCCTCGCAGGACAAGACTGTGAGGATATGGAATGCAGCGGGTCGTCAATTACAGGTCATCAGGCCACCCGTGGGCAGCCAGATCAATGATGCGGTCAATCATGTAGCCATCTCACCAGATGGCATCATGGTGGCATATCAGTTCTCCAAACTTGATCGTCTAGAGGAGAAGGGAGGATTTGTCTCCACCTTTCCTATCCAAGTGCTTAATCTCAAGACCCAAAAGCTTGAGCGAATTGGGAGGACCTTTGAGCCAGTACGACTGAGCTTTTCTCCTGATGGGCGATACCTTGGATGGATCACTGCTTTCCCATCTGACATGGGCGTGGGCATTGATATCAGAAGGACCACAGACTGGGCTCTTTATGCTCGGGCTCGCCGCGAAAAAGTTGGCACCGGATCGCTTGCCACACTGGACTTTTCACCGGATGGCAACCGGATCGCCATCACCTATGCCAATGAGATACAAGTACTCTCCATCAAGGGTGCCAGTTACGCCAGTAAGAGTTTGTATGACGCCTCAAAGTGCAAAGGGGATAACTCTTACTGTGCAGTCATTGAAGAAATGATCGCAGGTCAAAAGCGCATGGTGATCGAGAAAGCACTAAGGCCGGCTCATGGAAAGACGCCAATGGGAGCCAAGTGGTCACCTGATGGTAAGTGGCTGGCGTTCGGCTATTTGGACACGCCTGTGGTCACACTTGCCTTGAGTGGGAAGTGGGAGCAAATTGAGTTGCCCGCTACCGGTCTAGTAAAGTCCTACTTCAATGGCCCTAAAACCATGGCCATGCTCACTTGGTCAAACGACTCTAAAACATTGCTAAGCACCGGCACCATGGGGGCAAAACTATTAAAGCCCACTGTCATTCGGCAGTGGACAGTAGGACCCAAGCCCACGTACGTCGATGAAGACTCCACCACAGGCAACGAGAGAAAGCTTATGGTTGATGACATGGTTGCCACCTCAGCAGGTTACGCCTTTGCATCGAACGACTCCATTGGTTTTTACGAAGATGGACGTTTTCGCGTCTTGGAGCCATCATCGGGATTGCGTGGCAACCTGAGTATTTACAACACCTCTGATGGCACCTCCTTCTACTTCCGCTTCAAGCGGTCTGATGACATTCTTGGTGCCCCTTACATGTTTGATGCCATTAAACGTGTTCTCAAACCCGAGCCACGCGAATTACCTTTGTCATTCTGGGCGCTTGACAAAGCACCTGGCATGGAGCACGTTGGATTGCGCAGTGACAAACCTATCCTCAATGGCGTGCGTTTGGAAATTGACAGTCGTTCAGGTGCCTTTGCATTCACCTCGGATGGTCAGACACTCCTTATCGGTACAAGCTACACCCTGTATCGCTTTGATCGCAACGGCACCAAGTTGTGGAGTGTAAATTTGCCTGCTGGTGCAACAGCACTGAACACATCGCGTGATGGTCGTTTGATCCTGGTTGTGCTTGAAGACGGAACGCTTCGCTGGTATCGATTGCTGGATGGCAAAGAAATGCTGGCCTTTTATGCGTTAAACGATCGGCGAAGTTGGGCTATGTGGACGCCAGATGGATATTTTGATGTTTCTGATGGGGCAAATATTGTGCTGTCCCAAGGTGTTCGCCGTGAAAATGGATTGATAGATGTCGAGCCGCTTTCGCTCTCTTCGCCAATGTATCGACCTGACAAGATCAGCGATGCACTACTTAAGGTTGACTTCATTGGCGAAGCTAAACCCATGCCAAAGATGCCATAGCACTTGCTGATTCAATCTAATGAGGTGCCTAATTGGGTGTCGACTACGTTCATCGATCTTTTAAGCCAAACCCATAAATACGGCCGTTCTCATTGATCGCAGAAACTCGCTCAAGCGCTTCACGTTCATTCAAGCCATGAGCCATTGAGGCAAAAAACAGATGATGAAATTCAGTTTCAATGTCTGTCGCAAATATCCCAGGATCATCAGAGCCCAGAGTCACCAGAATGTCCGGGTCACCCGGTGGTGTGACAGAGGGTACTTTCATCCACCGCATGGCGTGATGCTCGGTGAAGTGCTTGTATTGGCTGATGCGCACATTGCTGCTGGGCAAGGTCTCAATGACCACCCCAAGGTCGGCCACTTTTTTCATGAGGCTTTGCTGCAAATGCAAGTACGCCGCAGGGCTTAAAAACTCTGATTTGACCTGAATGACTTCACTGCATTTTTTGATGAAGTCACGGTCAAATTGCCAAGTGCGATACAACTCAAACGCTTCGGGGTGACTCGTCGCTGCCTCGATCACCTTCTCTCTTTCACTGCGTCTGTGCGCATGGATGGGGTAAGTCAGCAGCTCTGGCCTACCATCATCAATCCAGCTCCGTACCTCTCTCGCATTCAATCGGCGCATGTCCAAGGCTTGGCAACACAGGTAGGGGTCTAGGTATTTGCCAAACAAGGCAACCGATACTTCGGCAAGCTCAGTGGCCAAGGTGTGGACCGTGTCTTCATGCCCGGCTGGATTGGTGATGCACAAGCGCCAAGCAGCCAGCAGGCCTAAAAACCATTCCCCTCTGGGGATCAAAATCTGTTGCGGCATGCGAGCCACCCACAATTTGGGGTCAATGCCCATCGCTGTGCCATGGCCTAGCCGGTCGCCCGTTTGGAGGTCCAGCAGTTCGAGTGCATCCAGCATGTAGCCCAGCCCACTCAAGATGTGGTGGAAGTCTTCGCCAGCGTGAAAAGTCTTTCGGCTCAAACCGTGTTCTGCGCAGAGCCGAAAGACGGGCGCAAAAGGTTCAGGCCAGGCATGGAATTCATTGCCAGCCCCGTCCACCCCTCTGATCCACTTGGATAAACCAGGGTAAATTTTCATTACGCCATTCAAGGCACGTGCTTGCTCATGAATCTTCTTCGAGACCTCGTAATTGCGTGGCAACCTAGAAGCTATCTTTTTGCGATAGGTTCGCACTTTGATGAAGTGGCATATCAACGTCAATTCAAGGGGGTGAATGTCTAGCTCGGTCAGTATGCCCTTGAGCTCATCCAAATCCAGCATCAATTGGCGCAAGTCAAGTGGTGATCGGCGTTGCCGCCAGGGGTGATCACTGGGCAAGAGCGAGCATAAATATTTGAAGTACCCGCCCAGTATTTTTTTGATCAAGCGGATCAATTTTGATGGATCTGGCTTGGGCGCGAATCGGCCTTCGTAATGCCTAACCCGACTGCGCCTGCGAATGGGGCCGTGCGCATCCTTAAAGCGCTGGGTGTAATCAGCCTCTATCTCTTCGCGAAGCCCGATGTCAGCATGCTTTTGAAATTGGTCAAAACCTTTGCGGTCTTCGTTCTGTACGGTCAATTGGTAATACTGGTTGAACAACAGCAGGTACCGATGGTAGGCATCAGCCCATACTTGGTGAGTGGGATGCTTTTGGCACTGTCGAATGAATTGCGTATGCCATTTCAATTCCTCCTCCACAGTGAAAGAGCCTCGATCGCTGAGTGTGCAAATATCGCGGGTGTTGATGCAGTGATCTTTCTTCCAGAAGGTATCGTCCTCTGCCGCCTGCATCAGGTGCTGGCGCAAGCGGCGTGCATCAACGAGCCTGCGATAAAGCACTGGGGGGCTCAGGCTGGGGTCGATGTGGCGCACCAAATCACGCTGCCGAACTTTGTTCTCCCACCACTCTTCGATGAAATCGGCGAGGCTCCTTTGGGGAAATTGCAAGGCATACAACCAGGCCTGTTCGGCAAACGTACTGCCATTCAAATGCACATGGGTTTCATTCAGCCCAAATTGATCCAGGTGATCGTCTACGCGTTGCGAATGCGGTTGAACCGGAAGGCTTTTTGCACCCACAAAGGCCATGATGGGCAGAGGGCTCACTCGGCTCACCAAGCCCTGCTGCCACGCACCCAGAGCTTCCGGCTTGATGAACCAATTCTGGTGGCGTTGAATCAACACCTCTTTGTGCAAGAAGTCTATGGCTGCAATGACGTTCAGTTTGTCATTGAACTTGGCGTTGAGAAGTTCCCAAGCTTGGTTAAACACATGATCTGGACTGCGAGCCAACCAGCCATGGAAAGCGTCATAAAGCACATCACGCAGGGTTTCGCCTTCATCCAGCAACCGATGGCTGGACAACATCCAAACGCATAAAAGGCCTGGGATCGATAAGCGGTGTTCAGTCATGGTGGACTGTTGAAAAAACGCGCATGATTTTTCAATTGCTGTTTATTGATCGCCGCTAGTTGTTCCCAGATCATCACTAGTACCAGAGCCCTTGGGTTTGACTTTTGCATCAATAGGTGGTGGCTTTTTCCCTTGAATTGCAACTTTTTTAAGTTTTTCAAAATCATTCTTGCTAATGAAGTTGCCGCAATAGGGATTTTTGTCGGCTGATTTAATTTCAAAACACCATCTTGTATTTTCACTTTTAGATTCTGATGTATTGTGGTTGTTAACTTTTTCACTTGAAATTAAGCCAGTGATTAATGGACAGGTGGCAATGATGAATGTGAGCGGTAACCTATCCTGAGAAATGACTTCTTTATTTCGGTTCAACTGCTCTAAGTAATTTTTTGAAGAAGATCTGGGATTACTGAGTATGATGGGTTGGGCAGAACCTTTAATCGGTCGGTGGTATGTGGATTCTTCTATCAGAAATGCATTCACTATACCGAGTGCAAAAAGTTCCATGATGGATGCAAAATCATTATTTTTAAATTTTCCTTTTGAATCTGGCCTCAGTTCGCCTGAAATGTTTTCAAGACCAAAATAGAGACGCGTCCAAATTTTCCCCATCATGAGGGATGATGGATGTGAAGCTTTCAAATACTTAGATGCCTTCATCCATTCCAATAAATCGTTAGGCCATTTATCTTTATTTGCTTGATCATCTGTTTTTGGAGCTGTATTTGTTTGGGATGCTTCGGAGTAATTCTCTTCATCCTTGTCAGTGTTGGTTTCATAAATCCATGGGGGTGCACTCACGTGACTTGTGTTTTCATATATGCCAGAAAGCAATTTTGAAACTTCGGATTTTTGCTCATCATCGTTTTTGTTTGACCATTCTGTGCTCTCAGTCTGTCGAAGCAAACTAGAAATCAACCCAAGGAGAATGTATGCCGACGCAAAGGTTCTGGGGCCATTCACTGAAGATTTAACCAAGCTGTAAGCGACTGCAGGTGTAATTTCGAGTTCTTCAAAAACCTTTTGATATCCTTTGAAATTTTTGGAGCCGTTTTGATTTATGCCAATGATGCCATTTCGAATGACCCTGGTAGTTGGGTTGATGGCATATTTTCCAACCAATGCCACAGTCGCCTGTCGTGCCCATCCTAGGGCATCATCGATGCGACCCACGCCCATGTGGCGTTTGAATTCATGCCTTAAATTTTTAACATTGAAATAATTTAAGGTAGATTCATCTGCTTCGTGTGCCAACTTGACCATGCCGGGGCTCCGGAATAAATAAGCGATGCTGGTACCTGGTTTGCCTTTGAGTTGCTCGGCGACCGCTGCCGACAACCCATACATGGCGACTCGATTGTGCGCCTTTGCTCCTGTCGGGCGTAAATAGGCGGATGTATCTGGGTCGCCATCATCCATGGCGACTTCAAATACAGCTTCGCACAGGGCTCGCAAGTCATGAGCGGCAATTTCTTCTGCAGCGATGTTGTATTGATAGAGGCTGTGCAAAGCCAGATCCAGCATGGCCATGTGAAATGAGTTGGCTGCTGCATCTTCTGATTGGTCTTGTTGAAGTCGCGCCAACACCTGCAACACACTGCGAATGGGTTGCATCAATAAAAAATCACGATATAAATCAATATCCGACTTTCTGGTTAATCGAAATCCATTTTCAATTTTTTCTTCGGTGAATTTGAGTAAGTCTGCGGCTGGCTTTGCATCGTTTGAGTTCAGAATAAAAATCATCTTTTTGTCGATGGGCCCATCGCTATTTGCGAGTGTACAAATGGGCAACAGGTGATGGCGCTCTCTTAAGGGGAACAGCTTAAGCAGGTACTGTTCTTCTAAATGGTCGAGCATACGAATTTGCTGTTGTGACCGATAGTGATTTTCTACTTGTTTGGTGCCCCATTCATTTTGATCGCCTTGTGTCAGCTCGCGGCGAAAGTTTTGTCGAATCAGCAAGGTGTACAGCTCCAAATCGCCAGTGACCACACACATGACCCTGGGGGTGTCCAAGTACTTGCGCAATGTTTCCAATAAGTCAATCGCGTGCTCAAATTTGGTGTCGGCATCATCGAATGAAAACAGCAGCGCTTTGACTTGAAGCAGATCGCAGGCATGTTTAATCAGTTCATGCAGGTTTTCTCTTAGTTTTGCACTGTGGCCTGCCTCCTCAAGGCCGATCTCTAAAAACAATTCGGCATCCAACTCGTTGAGTGGGTGGTGGTCTTTTTTAAACAGCACCAAGCCGCCGGCTACCTTCTTGAAGGCCTTGTCCAATTCATCTCGAACTTCTCGGTTTTTTTCCGACTTATCCCCTGGGTTTTTATTCACCCGCTCTTTGATGGCGTTGAGAATGATGAGCAAAATGAATTCATTGGTCTCGATGCGACTCGGGTCGACCCAGTCCATGACGGCCAACTTGTCTTTGACTTCTATATCTTCTTTCAACAATTCAAGTGCGTTGTGCAGGAATGTGGATTTGCCCGCGCCCCGAGTCCCATCGATGAAGCTCACCCATCCCATGCCTGAAGGCAAGCCGCTATTTTTCTCAGATGTTTCTTTTTCAATCCAGCTCAGGCGCTTGCTGATCCGGTCTCGCAAATCGTCGTAAACCTGGCGTTGGATCAGGCCTTCCCGAGTCAGGGATTTTTGTGTGGCCAATTGATTCAGATCGATCTTGATTTCGTTTTTTTCGTTTTGAGTCATGAGGCTTTCCGTTTCTTGGTGGGGGTGATCAACGCACTGGTTTTCTTTTCATACAACTCAAACAAAAAGGCGACGCGGGTGGCGTCGTTGGGCCATTCCTTTTTGCCACCGCTGGGCTCGTAGGCTTTGTCCACGGCGGCGTCGAGTTGCTGGTGGGCTTTGAACAGGGCTGGGGGCATGGTCAACGGGTCGTAGAGGTCGGCCAGAGACGCATCGGGGAATTTGGCTCTGGCATCCAGCACGGCTTGCGCTGCGATGGCGATGGCTTCACGGTGCTTGTCGCTGGCCTGCTCGGGCCAGGGGAAGTTGTTGTAGACGATGCTGGCTGAGTAGCGGTAATCGCTCTTTAGCCGTCCACAGGTGTAGCGCATCCACGCGTTGTGCATGGTGCTGGTCAGGATGCCAAAGTGATAGGGCGTGGCGTTGGGGACGATTAATGTGGCATTGCTCGCAATCACCTCAGCGGGCAAAAAACGAATTGGAATGAAGTTTCATCGTTCTGAAGAAACACCCGGTACCAGCAGATATTGGCCCTCATCGGGATGCCGAATTTCCCCAAATAGAGCAGGGATGTTGGCAAGCGCTTTG
>JACCED010013750.1_pt1 | contig 27865 bp, 26 predicted proteins | sample 7455021 | NCBI WGS metagenome assembly JACCED01 (sample SAMN15323456, study PRJNA562643) | freshwater metagenome | isolation source: river surface water | place: USA:Blue River Watershed | collected 2017-08-19 | reverse complement strand
GAAAGAAGATCAAGGTTCACGGCGAAGACCTAACCGTGGTTGCACTTTCTGCTGAGGCATTCGAAGGTATCGACATTGCAATGTTCGATGTACCAGACGAAGTTTCAGAAGTTTGGGCACCGATTGCAGCCGAGAAGGGTGCAGTGGCGGTAGACAACTCGGCCGCCTTCCGCATGAACGACCAGGTACCCCTAGTGGTGCCAGAGGTTAACTCAGAGCAGGCAAAAAACCGGCCACTCGGCATTATCGCTAACCCTAACTGCACAACTTTGACCATGATGGCGGCAATGGGTGCTCTACATAACAAGTGGACTCTGAAAGAGCTTGTCGTTTCTTCATACCAGGCTGTTTCGGGAACTGGCGCAGAAGGTATCAACGAGCTTGCTAAAGAACTCGCAGTGGTTGGCAAAGATGCCTCGCTCGGCACAAACACCTCAGATGTGAAGAACGCACTTATTCACGCGGGCGTGGACCTTGATGCCTCACCTTACGCTTATCCAATTGCCCTGAATGTAATTCCATTTGCCGGATCGCTAAAGGCTGGTGGCCACTCATCTGAAGAGATGAAGGTGCGCGACGAGTCTCGCAAGATTTTGGGCATCAAAGACCTAAAAGTTGCCGCAAGTTGCGTGCGCGTGCCAGTACAGGTAGCCCACTCGCTCACCGTGCACGCTACCTTTGCCGAGAAGCTGACGGTTGACGAGGTTCGTCACCTGCTCGAGCAGCAGCCAACCGTTCGCGTACTCGATGACCCAGCCAACCACGTCTACCCGACCCCAAACCAGGTGGCCGGCCAAGACCCAACTTTCGTGGGTCGCATTCGTCAGTCACTTGACTTCGAAAACAGCATCGAACTCTTCGTAGTGGGCGACAACCTTCGTAAGGGTGCAGCGCTCAACACATACGAAATCGCCGAGCTGGTCGCCAAAGAGTTTTAATTAGCTGCGTTAGTGTTTGACTATGCGCAAGGTTCTTTCGGTAATAGGTGCACTGGCACTAGCGATTGTCTTGTCAGGTTGCGCTGGAGAACCTTCAACAACTGAACCCAGCCAAAGCTCAGTCAGCCAACCCACGCCAGATGCAATTTTGATTCCGGTTGCTCCAGACGCCCAAGTAAAAGAAGTCGATTACACCATTTTTGATGTTGGCTATGACGAATATCTTTTCAAGGCAGGCGACGGTCCGGTTTGGTGCACAATCAACTCGGTCGATAACTGGGTGCTCTGTGAGATGAACGAGGCAGCCGCAGAATACGAGCCTTTGGCAACACCGGAAACCTGTGAGGGAAGTTACGGATACCAAATCAAATTGTTTGCTGATCCGTCAACCGAACCGGGATTTATTTGCAGCGGCGGATACTACTCTGATGCGTCGGTTGCGCAGACTTTGACCACTGGCGAAAAAATAACAGTTGGCGACATCACTTGCTACGTCAACGAAATTACTGCGCGTTGCGACAACGCATCAGGACAGTACATTGCGCTTGGCCCTAAGGTTTGGGCAGCTAAAACAAATTAGTTGTTCTTTGGCAGAAGAGTAATTACTCGAACTTCTGGTCTATTCCAGAATCTGACCGGCGCATAGATTGAATTGCCGAGTCCAGCTGCCACGTTGAGAAGCATCACTTTTTCATTGAAGAGCCAGGCGCTGAGTCCCTTTGCGTACTTGGTGGGTAGATCGCTGTTGGTGGTTAGCGCTCCAATCAGGGGAAAGCGAACCTGTCCACCGTGAGTGTGTCCGGCAAACATAATGTCGGCACCGGCTTCGGCAAAACTCTCGATTACCCGACGATATGGAGCGTGAGCGACTCCAATGATTAGTTCATTGCGGAGTTTCGTTACCGTGCTTAGATCGTCGAGTTTGTCGTGGGGGTCGTCAACACCGATGAATCCAATTTTGGTGCCATTGATTTCTAGCTCTGTGGAGCGGTTGTTTAGGTTTTTCCAACCGTGGTTTTCAAAAGCGTTGGTAAGTTCGTCGGTGGCAAGCGGCCTCGAGTTATCCGGAATTGAAGGTGCTCTCAAATATCCAAATGGATTCTTGACTCTTGGTGCGTAGTAATCATTTGAGCCATTAACGAAAACCCCGGGGAACTTTAGTATCTCGCTGTAGCTATCGATAACGTTGTGAATTACGTTTTGGTGACCGAGGTTATCACCGGTATTAATAATCAGGTCTGGTGCTTCACTCGAGAGTGACTTAATGAAAGCCTGCTTGCGCTTCTGCCAGGGAGCCATATGTACGTCGCTGATGTGTAGCACGCGTATTGATTTTGAACCTTTGGGTAGCACATGTGCTTCGCTGTGGTGAATGACAAAACGCCACCTGGCAAAGGTCATTCCGTATGCAATCGCGATTGCTGCAGCTAGAAGTACCCAGCCCCACCAGGTCATTGAATTACGGCCCCGAGCTGATGATTAGCAGGATGGCCCCGTTTCCGGCTGCCGAGGTTCCGGCGGCGGGATCAGTGCCAACCACAAGTCCCTTGGCGATCGTCGGAGACTTCACGAAGAACTGCGTCTGTGATGGCTGAGGCTCGCTGACTGCCGAGAAACCGGCTGCAAGAAGTTTTGCTTTCGCTGCCGAAACAGTGAGACCGGCAACTTCTGGAACCGGTGAATTACCGCCCTTGGAGATGTAGATCTTGATTTGAGTTCCTCGAGGCACCGAAGTACCGGCGGCTGGGCGGGTGTATGCCACAGTTCCGCTTGGCTGTGATGAGGTTACCGGGGTGGTCACGATCGCAAAATTCAGATCGCCTGCCTTGATGTTTTGCCCGCCGGTCGCAGGGATTTGCCCGCCAATGCCCGGCACGGTGACCATGGTCGCTGCCAACATGTCTGCCGGAGGTGAGGCGAGTGGCCCACCCGGGTACAGCTTGTTTACCGCCTGCATTGTGGTTCGCCAAATGTCGTGGCGTACTGTGTTTCCCGCTTTGTTATTTAGTCGAATACCAGGTAGCCCCACCGAACCAGAAACGTTACCCACCCAGGTTGCGGTTCCAACCGCCGAGGAAAATCCGGTCATCCAAGTTTGCACACCGGAGTCAGTGGTCCCTGTCTTACCGGCAAGCGGAGTGTTGTCGCCAGTGTTTGAAGCTCCACCAGTTCCACCCGACATCACTTTTTGCATCGCGTAAGTCATGCCGGCAGCAACCTCTGGAGTCACCGCTTGAGAGCACTGTGTTTTTGGAACGGTCAATTCTTTTTGAGTTTGACGAACAATGACTTTGTCGATCGCAGTCGGAGAACAGTAAACACCTTGGTTGGCAACTGCGGCAACTGCGGCGGCCATGGTCAATGGTGCAATTTCGTTAACCCCAAGAATCGAAGATGGAATAGATTGCAACTCGGTGCCATCTGCGCGGTGCACACCGAAGCGCATAGCCATGTCACGAATGTCGCACAGGTCTAGCTGGTTTGCCATCGAAGCGTAAGCCGTGTTGACCGACATCGAAGTTGCCTGCACCACCGAGAGGTCCTCAGGCTCCTTGACGATATTTTTAGGCGCCCAGTCACCAACCAAACCACCGCAGCGAGAAGACCAGTCGGCTGCGTTCCAGTTGCGTACTCGACCATCAACGTGATCGCCGAGACGCTTTCCAACGGTCAACCATTGAGCCAGGGTAAAAATCTTGTAGGTGGAGCCGGTTTGGAATCCGCTGGAACCACCGTAGTTTTTATCGGAAGAAAAGTTGACCGAGGTGTGGCCCTGCTCGCCACTGTTGGTCTGGTCGTAGACGCGGTTCTGCGTCATAGCAAGGATGCGCCCGGTACCCACCTGCACCGAAACGGTTGCCGAGCCGATGCGATGCTCGTTTACCGGTGGCACCCACTTCATGGTTGCGTCGTATGCTGCTTGCTGAACTGTCATGTCCATCGAGGTGTAAATTTCGAGTCCACCACGACGAAGTAAGTTTTCACGATCTTCAGGTGTTGGTCCAAATTCTTGATTATTACGAATTGTCCAAACCGCAAAGTCACAGTAGAAGGCAGCTACCTGATTACCTTCGCAACCACTTGGTGTGTGCGTGAGGTTGGTTTTGATTGGAGTATTTTTTGCCTGGCTTGCCTGCGAGCTAGAAATGTATCCCTCCGCGAGCATGTTGTCGATCACATAGTTACGACGAGATAGGGCTCGGTTTAGATTCGAAGGTTCGTCTGGGCGGTAGTCGTTTGGTGACTTAAGCATTGCGGCGAGAAGTGCAGCCTGAGGAATATCAAGTTGACTGGCCTTGATACCAAAGTAGTAATTGGATGCGGCTTCAACTCCGTTGATCTGATTTCCGAAGAATGAAAGATTCAGGTATCCGGCAAGGATTTCCTGTTTGCTGGCAACTCCTTCTAGGGCAACTGCCAAACGCATCTCACGAAGTTTGCGGTCAATCGTGGTTGCAGTGGCATCCGCAATTGCCTGTTCATTTCCACTTAGGTTTGCAGCTTCAACTAGGGAGTTCTTGACGTACTGCATTGTGATCGTGGAACCACCTGGACCGCCGCCACCCATTGCCACGTTGGTTAGAACTGCTCTAATTAGTGAGACGATATCGACACCGGCGTGCTGGAAGAAACGCGGGTCTTCGGTGGCCACCACGGCATTGCGAATGTTTGGCGACATCTCGTTGTAGTCGATTGAAATGCGGTTTTCGCTATAGAACTTGGCCACTTCGACCGGCTGGCCGTCCTTTAGCCCGTAAAGGGTTGAGGCCTGCGATCCATTGATTGGTCTGATGTAATCGGGCAGGTTCTCAAATACGGAGACTCCGGCTGAGGCAGCAATGCCGCCGATTAGCAGGGCGGGGGCCAGAATGGCGATGGCCAGAACTCCCGCAATCGAGCTCAAACCGGTGAATTTGAGGATTGCGCTGAGGAAGGTCTCTTGTTTCTTGCCGCCAGCCATAACCTCTAGGTTACCCGACAGAGTCTGGGATAATTCTGACTATGACTAAGTGGGAATACCTGACAACGCCTTTGCCGCCGCACAACCAGACGGTTATTTTGAACGACTGGGGTAAGGACGGCTGGGAATTAGTCTCAATTACGACCAATTTGCAGGGCGGAATGATCGCCTTCTTCAAACGCCCGCTGGAGGCCTAAATGTCCCAAATCGAACAGCGCCTCATAGAGCTAGGCTTTCCGCTACCTGAGGTGGCCAAGCCGGTTGCCGCCTACACCGCGGCTGTGGTCTCCGGCAATCTTGTCTTTACAGCCGGCCAACTTCCTTTCGTTGAAGGTAAATTGCCCATCACCGGCAAGGTGGGCGAGGGTCAGGGTCTTGTCGATGCCCCACTTGCCAAAGAAATGGCTCGGCTTTCGGTTTTGAACGCGCTCGCGGCAGTGAAATCGGTAATCGGTGATCTAGATCGCATTACTCGCGTGGTTAAAGTTGTCGGCTTCGTTGCCTGCATCCCAGAATTCACTGCACACCCATTGGTGATGAATGGCGCAAGCGAATTTTTAGGACAGGTGTTTGGCGAAAAGGGAATTCACGCAAGAAGTTCCGTCGGAGTTCCTTCACTGCCACTCGACAGCGCTGTCGAAGTAGAGCTAATCGTCGAATTTAAGTAATTCTGAGAACTTCAGAATTTATTAATCGCTTGCGCCCGCGTCAATTTTTCCCGAGATTGATTGCATCACGCTGGTATCCGCGAGTGTAGTTACGTCACCGATTGGTCGATCTTCCGCAACATCCCGCAGGAGCCGACGCATGATTTTTCCGCTGCGAGTCTTTGGCAGTTCGCTAACCACGATGATGGTTCTCGGTTTTGCGATTGGGCCAATTTCTTTTGCAACGTGATCGCGCAAAATCTTTGAGACGTCTGAGTCGCTTCCGGCTGCATCGAGCTGGTTCTGTCGCAAAATAACAAAGGCAACTACAGCCTGGCCGGTGGTTTCATCTTTCGCACCTACTACCGCCGCCTCTGCAACAAAGTGGTGTGAAACCAAAGCACTTTCGATTTCGGCGGTCGAGAGACGGTGACCAGAAACGTTCATTACATCGTCTACACGACCGAGTAACCAGAGGTCACCATCTTCGTCCCATTTTGCACCGTCGCCAGCGAAATACATTCCCTTGAAGTTACTCCAATAAGTTTCTTTGAAGCGCTCAGGATCTCCCCAAATTCCTCGAAGCATGGATGGCCAAGGCTCCGTAATCACCAGCAGTCCGGCATGACCGCGTCCGAGTTCTTTTCCGGTATCGTCGAGCACCTTTGCTTCAATACCGGGCAGAGGGTGCTGAGCAGACCCAGGCTTCAATTTAGTGATACCTGGCAGGGGAGAAACCATGATGGCACCGGTCTCGGTCTGCCACCAGGTGTCAACTATTGGAGCGTGGCTACCGCCGATGTGCTTGCGGTACCACATCCAGGCTTCAGGGTTGATAGGTTCACCAACAGAGCCGAGCAGGCGCACGGTCTCGAGGTTGTACTGCGCTGGAATCTGTGAGCCAAGCTTCATGAACGAACGCACTGCAGTTGGAGCGGTGTAGAACAAGCTCACGCCATATTTCTGGATGATGCTCCACCAGCGACCCCAGTCTGGAGTCTCCGGCGTGCCTTCGTAAATCACCTGCGTTGCACCATTAGCCAGCGGGCCGTAGGCAACATAGGAGTGACCGGTAATCCACCCGACATCTGCGGTGCACCAATACACATCGGTATCTTCATGCAAGTCGAAAACATTCTTGTGGGTGTAACTCGCCTGTGTTAGATAGCCACCGCTTGTGTGCAAAATCCCCTTTGGCTTTCCAGTAGTTCCTGAGGTGTAAAGAATAAATAGTGGAGTTTCAGCGGGGAATGCTTCTGCAACATGTTCGTCGCTAGCCTCACCCACGGCTTGATTCCATTCAATGTCGCGACCTTCAACCCAGTTTATTTCCTGATTGGTGCGTCGTACCACTAAAACGTTTTTAACCGATCCGCATTTGCCGGTGGCCAGTGCGTCGTCAACCGCAGGTTTAAGTGCTGATGCTTTACCTTTGCGATATCCGCCGTCGGCAGTGATCACGAGTTTTGCCTGCGCGTCTTCAATTCGAGAAGCGAGTGAGTCTGCGCTAAAGCCACCAAAAATTACGGAATGAATCGCTCCAATTCGTGCAACCGCCTGCATTGCGATAACAGCTTCGGCAATCATTGGCAGGTAAATTGCAACACGGTCACCTTTTTGAATACCAAGAGCGGTTAGTGCGTTGGCTGTTTTTTTAACTTCGCGAGTCAACTGAGCATATGTATATTCGCGAGTGTCACCAGGTTCGCCTTCGAAAAAGATTGCAGTTCGATCTCCGTTTCCGGCTGCTACGTGACGATCAAGGCAGTTGTAGGAAACGTTAAGCTCGCCATCGGCAAACCACTTGGCAACCGGAGCCTCTGACCAGTCGAGTACCTGGGTGAATGGTTTGTGCCAATGCAGATTTTGAGCCTGTCTGGCCCAGAATCCCAGGCGATCCTTTTTAGCCTCGTCGTATAGCTCGGCCTTGGCAATGGCATTGGCGGCAAAGGCCGCGCTCGGCGCGAAGTGGCGCTCCTCGTGGAGCAGGTTATCCAGCTCGTGGCTTTCAGACATCTTTGTCCTCCAGGTTCGGGTTCTTTCGCCATACTGCCATACTTTCGACTCTGTTAATTTCCATAAAATGTCGAAAAAACGGGCCAACTTAGGGAATCTATACGGCTAACCACAGTTATCATTGACGCGATGATGAAAATCATCCTGCGATACCGATTCCCCCAATCTGGTATCGCCTGAAGGCGGCTCTTCCCCCAAGAGCCGCCTTCCTCTTTTTAATCCACAGATTCACAGTCGACTCGTTTGATGGCCTTTGTTTGCCGCAGTCTTGTGCCATGTTCAGTCAGCCTTCCCTTCGAAGCCTGGGGTCAGTGCTGCTCGAAACCGGCGTAACCGACCTGGTTTGCAACGGATTCGAATCCACTCTGGCACTCCGAGGTGGCAAGTGGTTCACCGTACCTAATCCGTTTCAGAGCGAGGAGCAGTTGGCTGATGCTGCTCGACTACTAGTGGGTGAGGGTGGACGGCAGTTGGATCAGGCTCATCCTTTTGCCAATGTCACGCTTCAGGGCCGTATTCGAGTGCATGCTTTGTTAGCTTCGGCGGTGAACCCAAACACACACCTTTCGTTGCGAGTACATGGCGAAAGAGCATTTGGTTTAGAACAATTGCAGCAACTTGGCATGTTGACAGCAGACGACTACCGACAAATTTTGCAAATTGTAATGTCCCGTGAAAGTTTTCTAATTAGTGGCGCCTCCGGCAGCGGAAAGACCACATTACTTCGGGCTATGTTAATGCTTGCACCAGATGAGCGCATCATCGCAATCGAAGACGTAGCCGAATTAAACATAAAAGCGGCAACATTTGTTTCGTTACAGTCACGAAGCCCCAACATAGAAGGCCGAGGAGAAATAAATCTTCAATCTCTTCTAATTGAATCTTTAAGAATGCGGCCAGATCGCATAGTGGTTGGCGAAATTCGCGGCGCAGAGCTAGTTACATTACTTCAAGCAATAAACACCGGTCACGCAAGTGGTGCAACCATCCATGCAAACTCAATTGCAGAGGTGTCCAAACGAATGCTCGCAATAGCTCACACCGCAGGATTGGGTGAAGCTGCATTGAATGCCCTAGTGCGCAGCTCCCTGAACTGGCTAATTCACATCGACTGCCTAGCCGCAAGGCGCAAATTGACAATTAAAAAGTTGGTCGCGTGAACGATTCCAAAATTCTCGGTCAGCTAATTGCTTTACTCAGGGCAGGGCTAAGTTTCCACCAAGCCGAACGGGTTGCGGGTGCAGACCAATTGAGTCCCTCGGCTTATGGCAGCTTTTCTTACCTGCGTGGCGTTGTGCTTTCCAGTGGCGGAAGAGCAGCCGATGCAATGGATCGAATAAGGCAGGTAATCGAACAAAATCAAACTCAACAGCGCAAGGTTGACCTCGCTTACGCCTCTCCTCGAGCCACAGTTCGTTTGGTGCTGTGGTTGCCAATCGCATCGCTAATTATCGGGCAGTTTTCTGGACTTGGCTCTATCCAGGTGCTATTCCAATCTCCACTGGCACTGACATCAGTTCTGCTAGGCGGGATGTTGCTTGCAGTTGGGCACCTCTGGAGCGGAAAAATGTTGAAGAAAGCGCGACTAGTTGAAGTTGATAACGCAATATATCTTGATGCGATTGCAATTGGGTTATCAGCGGGTTTGCCAATCGAGCGAGCACTAGAAGTTGCTGCTATAGATTTTGCCAACGATATTGATGAGCCAGTCAAACTTGAACTGCAGAAAATATTGACGCTTTCTAAAGAAACCGGTGCCGGCCTAACTCAATTACTGAGGGAACAAGCCGATTCAATCCGAGGAGAATCTAATTACAAAAAATCGCTCGCGCTCGAAAAACTTTCAGTGCGGCTGATGATTCCCTTAGGTGCCAGTGTGCTTCCGGCTTTTGCGTTAATTGCCGTGGTGCCTTTGGCGCTTTCGTTCATAACAGAAAACAAAGGAGCATAGATGAAACAAATATTCATAGATGAAACCGGAGCGGCTACCGCAGAATATGCGATTGCCACCATGGCCGCTGTCGGTTTTGCCGGGCTGCTAGTGGTGATCATGCGGAGTGCTGAAGTAAAAGAAATTCTGTTTGATTTAGTTAAGAGCGCGCTGACTTTTGTGGCACCGACCGATTAGCTCGCAGGGTGGCTCTGCAACAGCAGAATTTGTGATGGTTTTGCCGGTGGTCACAATGATCATTGCAATATCTTTAGGTGCGATGGCTTTACAGCTTGAGCGGTTGAAGCTGGTTTCAATTGCGGCCACGGTCAGCAGGGCTCTGGCCAGGGGTGAACCTCAATCTAAGGTCGAACTGCTCATCGCAGGCCGCGAATTGCTGGTTACCGAGGTCGAGGGATACCTTTGTGTCGAGATTGCCGGGGACTTCACACTCCCAGCCCTCCCCGGTCTCCCGTTCTCAGTTTCCGATCGAGAATGCGCTCGGAAGCTCGGATTATGAGAAATTTTTTTCGAAGGCAAATTGCGTCTGATTTCGGCTCGGGCACCATTTTGGGGCTTGCGATCGTTTTGGGCACGGTCGGTGCACTAGTTGGCAGTAATTTAGCGGTGTCTAGGCTGATTGCAGCGGCAAAATTACAGGCTCAGGCAGAGCAAATTGCGGTGGCCGTGGCCGATTCGGTTAGGGGATTAGCCACCGGATACCCGTGCGAGGTGGCGAACCAATTTGCACATATGTATATGGTCAAAATCGCTTTTTGTCGTATTGTCGACTTCGAATGTTTTTTAAGGCTGCGCTCCGAGCAGTTTGACCTGGTGGCAGATGCCAGGGCGGGGCCACCTGAATAGGGAGACTAATTAGTGGCAAAGAAACTGGTAATCGTAGAGTCGCCGGCCAAGGCAAAGACCATCTCGAAGTACCTCGGTGGAGAGTACGAAGTGTTGGCCTCGGTGGGTCACATCCGCGACCTAATCGACACCAAAGATGTGCCAAAGGAGCTCAAGAAGACTTCGGTCGGTAAGTTCTCGATTGACATCGAAAACGACTTCGAACCGATGTATGCCATTTCGGCGGGAAAGAGCAAAACCGTAGCTGATCTCAAGTCAGCCCTAAAAGATGCAGATGAGCTACTCCTGGCCACCGATGAAGACCGCGAAGGGGAGGCCATCGCCTGGCACCTTCTGCAGGTGCTAAAACCAAAGGTTCCGGTCAAACGAATGGTGTTCCATGAGATCACCAAAGAGGCAATTCAAGAGGCAGTGAATCACACCCGCGACATCGACGAAAACCTGGTTCAAGCACAAGAGACTCGTCGAGTTGTTGACCGACTTTACGGTTACGAAGTTTCTCCGGTGCTGTGGCGCAAAATTAACCGCGGCCTAAGTGCTGGCCGTGTTCAGTCACCGGCAATGCGTCTTGTAGTTGAACGTGAGCGCGAACGCATGGCATTTGTCTCAGCAAGTTACTTCGACGTAAAAGCAGTGCTTGATTCACAAGTTTCTGGCGAACCAAACTTCGAAGCAAAGTTACTTTCAGTTGATGGAAAGCGAATTGCCACCGGTGAAAGTTTCAATGATCTCGGCGAATTGAAGGCTGATGTTCGAGTTTTATCAGAAGCGGAAGCTCGCGAGCTTGCCGAAGGTATGAAATCGTCTTCAGTGAAAATTGAAGTTGCATCGGTCGAGGCAAAGCCATCCACACGTCGTCCGGCTGCACCGTTCACAACCTCCACTCTGCAACAGGAAGCATCGCGAAAGTTGCGCATGTCGGCGAAGCAAACCATGGACACGGCACAGTCGCTTTACCAAGAGGGCTACATAACCTACATGCGTACCGATTCACCTACGCTTTCAACGCAGGCCATAAACGCGGCTCGAGCTCAGGCCGCCGAAATGTTCGGTAAAGATTTGGTTGCCGACGCGCCTCGCATTTACACCGGTAAGTCCAAGAATGCCCAAGAAGCACACGAGGCCATTCGCCCAGCCGGCGAGCAGTTCAAGCGCCCCTCCGAATTGCAGGGCATATTGCTGGGTCGTTCCTACGACCTCTACGACCTGATCTGGAAGCGCACCATTGCCTCGCAGATGCAGGATGCCAAGGTATCTACCACGACCGCTCGCATCCACGTGACCGGTTTGGCTGGCCATAGGCTCGCTGAGTTCACCGCATCGGGCACGGTGGTGACTTTCCGCGGATTCCTTGCAGCTTACGAAGAAGGCCACGACGAAGCCCGAAATGAAGAAGACGAAAACGAAGAGCGCGAGTCAAAACTTCCGAAACTGGAGGTTGGGCAGCAGCTTGCTGCAGTCGAGGTAAACGCAAAGGATCACCAGACTTCACCTCCACCTCGTTACACCGAAGCATCTTTGGTGAAAGCGCTCGAAGAAGATGGAATCGGCCGCCCTTCAACCTACGCCTCGATTATGTCGACAATCATCGGCAAGGGGTATGTCACTAAGCGCGGGCAGGCACTTGTTCCAGAATGGATTGCGTTTACTATTACTCGATTCTTGGAAAATAATTTTGAGCGCTTGGTGAATTATGCATTCACTGCCCAAATGGAAGAAGATCTCGACCTGATTGCTGCCGGGGAAGTTGATCGTTCCACCTGGTTGCATCGTTTCTACTTCGGTGGGGAAGACATCGAGGGATTGCACGACACAGTGCAAAATGTTGGCGACAGCGATCCGAGAGCGGTCAACTCAATTCATATCGCTGAAAACATCACACTTCGCACCGGAAAGTATGGTCCGTACATCGAGACCATGGTTGAACCTGGTAGCGAGGGCGCCGATGAAAATGGTCGACGTATCGTTAATATTCCTGAGGGTCTAGCGCCAGATGAGTTGACTGTTGAAAAGGCACAGGAACTCATCGATGCACCTATCATCAGTGATCGGGTAATGGGCAAAGATCCAGAAACCGGTTTCGACATTTTATTTAAGGACGGACGTTACGGCCCCTACGTGTTGCTCGACGACCCAAACGCAGAGAAACCGAAGACCGCATCTTTGTTTAAGTCGATGTCACCTGAAACCTTTACCTACGAAGAAGCGGTTAAGTTGCTTTCGCTTCCAAGGGTGGTTGGTCAGGACCCTGAGACCGGAATCGACATCACGGTGCAAAACGGTAAGTTTGGGCCTTACATCAAGAAAGGCACCGACTCTCGCTCGCTAGCTTCTGAAGACGAGATTTTTAGTCTGACTCTTGAGCAGGCAATCGAGCTTTATAAGCAGCCAAAGTACGGGGCTCGCCGAACCGCAGCCACTCCGCTAAAGGAATTTGGTGAAGATCCGGCTTCGAAACTGCCAGTTGTGGCGAAGACCGGCCAGTTCGGCCTGTATGTGACCGACTCTCTGGTGAATGCCACGGTGCCAAAGGAAGAGCCGCTGGATGAGCTCTCTCCGGATCGCGCCTTTGAGTTGCTTGCCATTCGACGTGAGAAACTCGGAGTGGAGCCAGGCGAGGCTCCAAAGAAAGCTGGCAGAGCGCGTAAGTCTGCAACCGCCACTCGCGTGGTGAAAAAGGGCGCAACCCGAAAGAAAGCAAAGTAACAGTGTTCATAACCTTTGAGGGAATCGACGGGGTAGGTAAATCCACTCAGGTTGAACTTCTCATTGCGCACCTCGAATTGCTTGGCAGAACTGTTTGCCGTACACACGAACCTGGCGGCACCGAACTCGGCGCTGAAATTCGTCATCTACTTTTGCACCGCAAAGGTGATGTTGCTCCTCGTGCCGAAGCGCTGCTATACGCCGCGGATCGTGCACATCACGTTGCCACCAAAATTCAACCGGCTCTAGATCGCGGCGAAGTTGTGGTTAGCGATCGCTACATGGACTCGTCAATTGCCTATCAAGGTAGCGGACGCCATCTTGGGTTTAATCAGATTCGTGAACTCTCTATGTTTGCAGCAAATGGCTTGCTACCGGATTTGACTGTTCTCTTAGATCTCGATGCCGCATCTGCGCAAGCTCGCAGAAATAAAACTGGTAGCGAACCGGATCGGCTCGAAAGTGAAAAGATTGAATTCTTCGAAACTGTTCGCCAGGCATTTTTAGAGTTAGCAAATGCCGAACCGAACAGGTGGCTTGTACTGGATGCAACATCAAGTGTTGAAGACATGCAAACAAAGATCCGTGATCGAGTCGCGAGTTTGCTCGGCTAATGCCCGCAAAAATTTGGAATGAACTATACGGGCAGGCAGAAGCCATCGCCCAATTAGAACTCGCTGTAAAACACAAGAACGAAGGCGTTCACCACGCTTGGTTGATGACCGGCCCACCTGGTTCGGGGCGCTCAAATTTAGCCGTTGCCTTTGCCGGCGCTCTGCTCTGCGACACCGACGGTTGCGGAGACTGTCACTCTTGCCGGCTTACCCTGGGTGGTAACCACCCAGACATCACGGTGCTGGCTACAGAAAAGGTGGGCATTTCGATCGATGAGGTGCGCGAATTGGTAGCCAGCTCTTCGCTCGGCGGTTCTATGGGGCGATATCGCATCATGGTCATTGAAGATGCCGACCGCATGACTGAACGCTCTTCGAACGTCTTGCTTAAGGCACTCGAAGAGCCGCCAGCCGGCACAGTGTGGCTACTCTGTGCACCAAGTGAAGCCGACATGCTACCCACCATTCGTTCACGCGTGCGTCGCATTGCGCTTAAGACTCCTTCTATTGAGGAAGTTGCAGAACTTCTGATTGCGCGCGATGGAATTTCTCCGGAATTGGCAATGCGGGTTGCAGCCGAGGCTCAGAGTCACATTGGGATGGCCCGACGTCTCGGCACCAGCGCAGACGCACGCGGTCGGAGAAAAGATACTTTGATGGCGGCTTTAGAAATTGATTCAATTTCTGGTGCGATGTTCACTGCGGATCGATGGTTAGACCTTGCCAAGAAGGATGCCGATGCTCTTACGAATGAACGCGACGAAGAAGAGCGTGAGCAATTATTGCGTGCCCTTGGAGTTGAGGATGCTGGCAAGTTGCCGCCTCATGTGCGTGCAGATGTGAAGGCACTTGAAGAATCTCAGAAGCGACGAGCGACTCGATCACTTAGAGACGGTCTCGACAGAATATTGGTTGATTTGCTGTCACTTTATCGAGATGTGCTCATGCAGCAGCTCGGGGCGGAAGTCTCTTTGGTTAATGCCGAAATCAAAAACAAAATCGATGAACTTGCTTCTAAGAGTCAGCCCGAGCAGACACTTCAAAAAATTGAACATGTAGAAACCGCACGGCGTCGAATTTCAGCGAACGTAAATAACATGTTGGTGCTTGAGGCGCTAGCAGTTAATCTTCGAGTGAAGAAGTAGCAGATGCGAAAAATCTGGCTGGGTTTGGCTATTGGTGCGCTAAGTCTTACCGGTTGCGTCCCCCTCGAATCAGCTCCCGTGTTTGATTCGGTCGAGGGCTTCTACGACCAGCAACTTACCTGGGACGACTGCGGCACCGATCTAAAGTGTTCCGAGGTTTTGGTGCCGATTGACTATGCCAACCCCGAGGTGGGTACCGCCAAAATTTCCATCAACTGGCTAGCCAGCACAGGCAAAGGTGACTTGGGTTGGCTTCTTGAAAATCCTGGCGGACCAGGCTCATCAGGTGTTGACTTTGTTGCCGCTGGCGGGGAGCAGGTCGGTAGTCAGGAGCTTCGCGCCAGATACCAGGTAATCGGTTTCGATCCTCGAGGGGTTCAGCGAAGCGCACCAATAAAGTGCTTTGATGCAAAAGGCACAGACCACTTGCTGTATGACGATTTTGGACCGACCGGGAGTGAGGCCGAACTAGCTCAAATTCGTGCCGAAATGAAAGACTTCATCGCAGCCTGCGAAAAGAACTCCGGAAAGATTTTTGGGTTTGTCGACACGGTCTCAGCGGCTCGGGACATGGACATCATCCGCTCAGCCTTGGGTTCCGAAAAGTTGAACTACCTGGGCTTCTCCTACGGAACGTTTTTAGGCACGACCTACGCAGCACTCTTTCCAAAAAACGTTGGACGCATGGTTCTTGATGGTGCCATGGATCCAAGTGTTACTGATGAACAACAAAGCCTAAATCAGCTCAAGGCTTTCAATCAGTCACTGCGAAATTACTTGGCAGATTGCTTGAGCAAAGACTCGTGCCTATTTAGTGGAACAGTGGATTCTGCAATGGCGAAAATTGACAAGTTATTTCTGGCACTTGAATCTAAACCGATTAAGACTGAAGGCAGTCGCCTACTGAATGCCGATACCGCCGTGACTGGTTTGATAATGACTCTCTATAGCGAAGATTATTGGCAGTATCTTGACCAGGCATTCGAAGGTGCGTTCAAGGGTGACGGCAGCATGTTCCTGAGGCTCGCAGATTTTTACAATGATCGAAATCCTGATGGAACTTATGCCAGCAATACTTTCGAGGCGAATTTTGCGGTCAGCTGCCTGGACTCGCGTGCCGATGCATCACCCGAGGCGATGGCAAAACAAAACTCGAAGGCTCTGGCCATCAGTCCATTTTTAGGACGTTTCTGGCAAAACGGAGCTGCCGGATGTGAGCAATGGCCTTACCCGGTGGCAAAAAAACCGAGCAGTTATTCCGCGGCAGGCTCAGCCCCAATAGTTGTGATTGGAACTACCGGAGACCCAGCCACCCCTTACTGGCAATCTCAAAATTTAGCCAACAAAATCTTGACTAATGGCCATCTGATTACCTATAACGGTGAAGGGCACACCGCCTATGGGCGATCAAACAGTTGCGTTGTAGAGGCGGTAGATGACTTTCTGATCGATGGAATAGTGCCTAAGGAAGACCCAAACTGCTGATTTGAGCGGGTACCCGAATATAACTAGAGCAATTTGAAAGCTCCGGAAATTTCTCGCTAGTCTGAGCGAAGGGCTAGCCCCAACTCGGTCGACGACGTTGTCGACGGAGTCTCATGAACAACGGAGTTATATGAGTTCCTCAAATAATGAGGCAGTTTGGGCTGAGGCCCAAGAGTCTGCCGAATTTAAAAAGTTGCGCAAGAAATTTCGTAACTTTGCTTTTCCAGTAACTATCGCATTTCTAATTTGGTACTTCGGTTACATTCTTCTCACCGCGTTTGCGCGTGATTGGGTAAGCACTGAAGTTGCTCCAAATATAAATATCGCAATCGTTCTTGGTGTGTTGCAATTTGTTTCTACTTTCTTGATTGCCTGGCTCTACGAGCGGTATTCAAGCAAACACTTGGACGAAGCGTCTGACAATTTGCGCGACAAAATCAACGAGAAGATTGGGCACAAATAATGAATTCAACCTTGTTGTCAACCGTTCTATTTATTGTTTTCGTTGCATTCACTCTATTTCTGGTTATTCGTGCAGGGCGCACCAACAAGAAAAATGCTTCTGACTTTTATGACGGTGGTGCTTCGTTCTCTGGTTTCCAAAATGGTTTGGCAATTGCTGGTGACTACATGTCGGCAGCATCATTCCTTGGAATTGCCGGAATGATTGCGCTAGCCGGGTATGACGGTTTCCTCTACTCAATTGGATTTTTAGTTGCCTGGCTTGTTGCGCTACTTCTTGTGGCCGAGCCGCTTCGTAACTCGGGTAGATTCACAATGGGTGACGTGGTTGCGTTCCGCATGAAGCAGCGTCCGGTTAGAACCGCTGCTTCCGCTTCCACCGTTGTAGTTTCAATCTTCTATCTCCTTGCCCAAATGGTAGGTGCCGGAAGTTTGGTTTCGTTGCTACTCGGAATCGATCCAACTAACACCGGAGCCAAGAACCTAATCATTGGCGTTGTGGGAATCTTGATGATTGTCTACGTGACTGTGGGCGGCATGAAGGGAACCACATACGTTCAGATTGTTAAGGCCTTCCTTTTGATGATTGGCGCCTTAGTGCTTACCATTCTCGTGCTTTGGCAGTTTGGTTTTGATATTGGTGCTCTACTTGGCGCAGCCAAGGAACAGAGCGGCAATGCTAACTTCCTGAACCCGGGTGGTAAATACGGCCTAGATGTTTTAAATGCCGACGGCACGATTGACGCATTCAAGACTTTGATGAGCAAGCTAGACCTAATTTCCCTTGGTCTCGCCCTTGTGCTCGGAACTGCGGGTCTACCTCACATCCTGATTCGCTTCTACACGGTGCCGACTGCAAAGGCAGCGCGTAAATCGGTTAACTGGGCCATCGGAAACATCGGTGCGTTCTACCTAATGACTATCGCGCTTGGTTTTGGTGCTGCAGCCCTTGTGGGATCGGCAACAATTAAAGAAGCTGATAAAGGTGGAAACCTTGCGGCTCCTCTTCTCGCGAAAGAACTGGGAGTCGAATTTGCCGGCGAGACTGGCGGAGCCACCATGCTCGCGATCATTGGCGCCATCGCATTTGCGACAATTCTTGCCGTGGTTGCCGGGCTTACTTTGGCTTCGTCGTCATCGTTTGCTCACGATTTCTATGCGAATGTGATCAAGAGGGGCAATGTAGACCCGAAGAGCGAGGTAAAGGTAGCGCGCATAGCGGCAATCTTGATTGGTGCGGTTGCAATTGTTTTAGCAATCGGAGCTCAGGGGCTCAACGTGGCTTTCCTGGTTGCTATTGCCTTTGCAATTGCGGCCTCGGCAAACTTGCCAGCGGTGCTTTATTCGTTGTTCTGGAAACGCTTCAATACCCGAGGTGCCGTGTGGGCAATCTATGGCGGTTTGTTGATGGCGGTAGTTCTCTTGATATTCTCAGGAAACGTTTCTGGCACCGAGACTAGCTTCATCAAGTGTCTACCTGATGCTGTTGACCCATGTGTAAAGTTCAACTTCTTCCCACTAAACAACCCTGGAATTGTTTCGATTCCATTTGGTTTCTTTATGGGATGGTTGGGCACAATCACATCGAACGAAAAGAACACTGCAAAGTATGCAGAGCTCGAAGTTCGCTCACTAACTGGTGCTGCTATCGGAAAAGCCGTACAGCACTAGGTTTTGACACGATTAGAACCCCGACCCAGTTGGTCGGGGTTCTTTTTTGCCTAGGTAAACTAGGCCGATTGGGTAAAGGAAGTAAATGCTAGAAATTATCGGCCAAGGTTTTGGTTTCGCGGGTGGAATCATCATGATTGCTACCGGACTGCCGCAGACAATGCGCATTCGCAAACTAGGCAACACCCAGGGTTTGGCGCTCAGCCCTTGGATTCTTATGCTTTTTACTTTTAGCGCTTATGCAGCCTACGGACTCATGCAAAATAGCATCGCCATTTGGTCGACTAATGCCTTGACGTTTATCACGACAGCATTGGTGGTAACCGCGGTCAAAGGTAATTCCCTGAAGAACTGGCTTCTAATTTTTGTAGGTGGTTTGGCTTGGGGGTACCTGATTACCGTGATGCCGACAATTCTTGCAAGTATCATCCTGGCGGCCCTCACAGCCAATCGGGTTCCTCAGTTAATTCGAAGTTGGATGAATCGGCACACGGCCATGGTTACCGCGGTTTCTATTCCTTCGTTGCTGATTACCCTGGCTTCCACGCTGTGCTGGCTAGCTTTCGCCTTCCTGACTGAGGATTACTTCATCGTGTTTACCACCTCGTTGGCCATTGGAATCACTCTGATCACAGCGCTGGTCGAGAACCACATAGCCAATCTGGCAAAGAAAGCCCAACTGGCATAGGTCTGCCAATATAGGTGAGGTAATGCCGCCTTAGCTCAGTTGGTAGAGCAGCTCCCTCGTAAAGAGCAGGTCGTGGGTTCAATTCCCACAGGTGGCTCGAAAACGGAAGGGTGATCACATGTCTCGTGCTGTGCGTCTCTTCCGGCCCGCGCAGATTGTAACTTCTGCCTTCACCGTGCTAATTGTTATCGGAACTACCTTGCTGAGTTTGCCAATATCTCAAACTTCGGGGAAATACAGCTTTGGCATAACTCCAGCTTTTACCGCCATCAGCGCGCTCTGTGTGAACGGACTGACCGTTGAAAATAGTCAAAGTTATTGGACTCCGTTTGGCCATGCCGTGATTTTGGTGCTTTTCAAAGTTGGCGGCTTCGGCATCATGGCCTTCACCGCGCTGCTTGCGTTAGTTGTGGCACGTCGAGTGAGTATGAGGGCGACATTGGTTTCTACCGAAGAGCATCGAGCGCTTGCCGGCGGAGACATTCGGGGAGTATTGCTTCGAATCGCACTGGTTGGCTTAGTGGTGGAGTCAATTGGAACAATTATTCTCTCCGCTCAGTTGTTGTTCCAGCATGGCTACAACCTTGGCGATGCAATTTGGTATGGATTCTTCCACTCGGTATCCGCATTTAATAACGTGGGCTTTAGCCTTTACTCAGACAGCCTGATGAGCTTCAATACCGATTACGTGATAATGCTGACTATCAGTATTCAGGTGATATTGGGTTCAATCGGTTTTCCGGTTTTGCTCGAAGTTGGTCGGCACATCTACAAATCAGTAAAAGATAGAAAAAAAAGGAATAGGTTTGCTGGCATTCTGCATTGGTCTTTAACCAGCCGAGTTGTGGTTTTCGGTAGCGTAATTTTAATCGCCGTTGGAATGATTTACTTTGGCACGCTGGAGTGGAATAACTCCAAAACACTCGGTGACTTGTCTTGGCACCACAAACTTTTGAACATTTTCTTTCTTTCGGTAATGCCTCGAAGCGGTGGTTTCAACGCGATTGACATCGGTCAAATGAGTCGCGAAAGTTGGCTCGGAATGGACATTTTGATGTTCATCGGTGGCGGCAGTGGTGGCACTGCAGGAGGCCTAAAGGTCACCACGATGACGGTTTTAGTTTTCATTGTGCTGAGTGAAATTCGTGGTGCTCGCGCGGTTAACATAGGAAAACGTCGCCTGTCCAGGGCTATTCACCGTCAGGCGATCACTTTATTGTTCCTATACGGGTCGCTGTTGATTGGTTCAGTTTTGCTGCTGCAGCTTATAACCGACTTCTCTACGGACGAGTTGCTGTTTGAGGCCTCTTCGGCCCTGGGCACTACTGGGCTCTCAACCGGTATCACGGCTGCATTGCCCGATTCGGCAAAGTTGCTGATCATGGTACTGATGTTTATTGGGCGAGTAGGCCCTACCTTGGTAGCAAGCTCACTTGCTGTAAGAATTGGCAAAGGCTTTACACAATATCCAAAAGAAAGGCTGACCATTGGCTAAAAAGAATCTAGCGTCAAGCCATCAGGTGGCCGTAATTGGATTAGGTCGCTTTGGCGCGGCACTTGCTATGGAGCTAGTTGATACCGGTCACGATGTTCTCGGAATTGACTTTAGTGAAGATTTGGTTCAGCGCTACAGCGAAGACATCACTCAAACCATCCAGGCAGATAGTACTTCTCGCCAAGCGCTCAATGAAGTGAATATTCAAAACTTTGAAAGAGTCATGGTTTCTATCGGAACCAATATCGAGGCTAGTATTTTGACCTGTTCGCTGCTACTGGAAATTGGCATTCGAGAAATTTGGGCAAAGGCTGACACCGAGGCGCACGGAAGAATTCTCAAACAACTTGGTGTGCATCACGTGGTGTTCCCGGAGAGCGACATGGGTAGGCGAATCGCACACCAAGTTGGTGGCGATCAGTTGGATTACGTTGAAATTGACCAAGGGTTTGTGATGGCAAAAACTGCAGCTGCCACCAGTTTCGAAGGAAAGTCGCTGAACCAACTAGGCCTGCGTGCCAAGTATGGAGTTTTGGTGGTGGCTACCAGTCACGGTGATTCCACTTATGTTGCCGCAACGCCTGACACTGTAATTTCCGAAGGGGATTGGATGATTTTGGCGGGTCCGAAAGACGCTGTCGACAGATTCTGTCAAATTCGATAATGCCTAAACCAAAAATCAACTGGGCTATCCCGGTTGCCATAGTAACTTTCTGTGCGCTTCTCGGAGCGGCTGCATTCAGGTCTACCACTTCAGTCCTCTTTCAACCTTTCGAGCAAGAATTCGACTGGTCTAGGGCCGACACATCTTTGGCAATGTCGGTAAATCTGCTGGTTTATGGCTTTACAGCGCCATTTGCAGCCACGGTTATGGCCAAGTTTTCAATCCGTAAGGTGGGAACTTTGGCCTTGGCCCTAGTGGCATTGGGCAGTGGGCTTACGGTTTGGATGACTCAAGTCTGGCAACTGGTGGTGCTCTGGGGTCTTGTGGTTGGCGTTGCAACCGGTGCCTTGGCGTTGGTAGGCGGAGCCATGGTGGCAAGTCGATGGTTTGTTAAAGGCCGAGGTCTGGTCACTGGAATTCTTTCAGCGGCTTACGCCTCTGGATCCTTGGTGTTTCTACCCTTGGTTTCAAACCTGGTGGAAAGTTCGGGATGGAGAATTGCGGTTTTCGTTATTGCCGGTTTTGCACTGGCAGTAGCGGCCTTATTTGGCATATTTTTCCGCGAGCGTCCGGAATTCGTCGGTCAGCTACCGTACGGTGCCACCAAGGTTGAAGTCGCTGCAGAAAAAGCACCGGTCACCATGGCTGGAAATTTCAGGGCTCTTTTTAAATATTCAAAAACTTTTCCATTTTGGGCATTAGCCGGCACTTTTTTTGTTTGCGGTTGGACAACAAATGGTTTGATTGGGGCACACTTTATTCCGGCTGCACACGATCATGGTATGGGCCTCACCACGGCATCTACTCTTTTAGCCGTGGTTGGGATTTTTGACATAATCGGAACAGTTGCATCGGGCTGGCTTACCGATAGGTACAACCCAATTATTCTTTTGGCAATTTATTATGGCGTGCGCGGCATTTCATTGTTCACAGTGCCATTTGTTTTAGCGCCAGAGGTTAATCCGCCTTTGTTATTTTTCGTGGTTTTTTACGGGCTTGATTGGATTGCAACCGTGCCACCAACGGTCGAACTATGTCGGCGTTACTTTGGCCTAGAAGTTTCAGCCGTAATTTATGGTTGGGTATTTAGCGCTCACATGGTGGGAGCGGCAATAGCCGCATCGTTTGCGGGCTGGATTCGGGTTGCTGAAGGTTCGTATTTCATTGCTTGGATGACTGCCGGAATCCTTTGTTTAGTGGCCACAGCAACTGTTCTACTGCTGTTACGCAGTCGCTATTCAGTATTAAAAACCGCTTAGGCTGGAACAATGTCAATGCAGCGGGGCCGTTCATCGGTAATTTCGATGTCGGTTGGGGTTGGCTTGGCGACTGGTCTTTATGGCATTTCATTCGGCGCTCTCGGGACTGCTGCCGGCCTCACCGTTTGGCAAACACAGGTGCTTTCGCTGCTTATGTTTAGCGGCGGATCACAATTTGCGGTAATCGGAGTCATTGCTGCTAGCGGCCCAGCCGGTGCAATACCCGCCATAATTTCAGCTTGGTTGTTGGGTATTCGCAATGGGTTTTATGCACTTCGCCTAAACAGTGTTCTGCACCTGACTGGGCTTATCAAATTGCTGGCGGCTCAACTTACTATCGACGAATCAAACGCGGTTTCCGCGAGCCAGGATGAACCTAGAAATTCGAAATTAGGTTTTTGGATAACCGGAGTTAGCGTTTTTGTATTTTGGAATCTGTTTACCCTAGTTGGAGCGTTGCTTGGTTCAGCAATGTCTGATCCGTCGGCGTGGGGTTTAGATGCTGCGGCCGCAGCAGCATTTTTAGGCTTGGTCTGGCCTCGACTCAAAAACTTGCAGTCAAACCTAACTGCAGCTTTTTCAATAGCTCTAACTTTGTTGCTGGTTCCAGTCCTACCGAGTGGTATTCCGGTTATTGTTGCCGCACCAATCGCCGTAGCTGTGATATATCTTTTGAAGCAAACTCGATTTGGTAAAAATCTAAATGGTGATCTAATTGGATAGTTTCTGGATCACCATAATCGTTGGCTCGATTGCTGTTTACTCCTGGAAGATTATTGGCTTCGCGTTACCAAAACGAATTGCCGAAAATAAAGAAGTCGTTATTTTTGCCAGTAAATTAACGGTTGCCCTTCTTGCTGCTCTGACCGCGGTACAAACTTTCGCGATAGGTCAACAATTGGTTATAGATTCTCGGGTGCCAGCTTTAGCAATTGCCGGATTACTTTATTGGCGAAAAGCACCTTTCATCGTTGCGGTTGGAATAGCAGCCCTCGTGGCAGCGCTACTTAGAAATTTCCTAGGTTGGCCGTAATGTTTCCTGAAACACCGCTGCTCCTAGCCTTTTTAGCCACTTCGTTTACTCTGGTCGCCATTCCCGGCCCTTCGGTCATGTTCATCATCGGACGAACCCTGTCATACGGCCGAAGGGCCGGTCTGCTAACCGTCCTATTCAATAGTCTTGGGCACAGCACTTGGATGGTGGCCGTGGCCTTTGGCCTGGGAGCGTTTCTTGCATCGATCCCCTCGGCTTTGCACGTGATCCAGGTTGCAGGTGCCATCTACCTTGGATATCTAGGAATCCAATCCATTCGTCACCGAAAAGACGATGAGCTTCAGCTTGCCGAAAAGAATTCAGAAGTTGAACAGGGAAAACTGAGCTCCAGTCCAACCTGGAAGATCGCACGAGACGCCTATCTTGTGGGGTTTAGCAACCCGAAAGTTGCAGTTTTCTTTTTTGCAGTGCTGCCTCAGTTTGTTGACCCGGGTGCCAACTTTACTTTGCAATTTCTTGTGCTCGGCGTAATTTTTGAAATCATGGGCAACCTTGGCGATGCTGCGTATAGCCTGAGTGCTTCAGTAGCCAGAAACTGGATTTTCTCCAAAACTGGAAGGTTAGCCTCGATTGTTGGCCTAGGTGGAATTCTCATTACCGGATTAGCCGCTTTTCTACTCGCCAGCACTTTTTTTGAACTAGCCTTGCCGCATGACTAATTTGAAGTGGGCCATGGTTGGCACCGGCTTTATGGCCGAACTAATTCTCAACGACTTCGCACTCGCCGACGACACCAAACTTTACGCATTGGTTTCACGCGAACCTAGCAAGGCTCAGGCCCGGTTGGCTGAATTTGGGATTTCTGCAAAAGCGCTAGGTTTCGAAGAGGCGCTTCGCGATGCCGAGATTGATGTCATTTACGTGGCAACTCCGCACTCTGAGCATTTTGCGATGGCAAAGGCGGCGCTCGAAGCCGGCAAGCATGTTTTGGTTGAAAAGGCCTTCACTCTAAATGAGGCAGAGGCGCAAGCACTTATAGCACTCGCAAAGAGCAAGGGTTTGTTCCTTATGGAAGCCATGTGGACCAAGTTTCTTCCGCTTCACAATGCCGTAAAACAGATGATCGAAAACAAAGAGATCGGTGAGCTCGTGAGCATTGAGGCGCATTTTGGTTTCAATCCGCCTTACAACAATGAGCACCGCCTTTTTAAAAACGAGCTCGGCGGCGGCACCACTTTAGACCAGGGTGTGTACACCACCGCGGTTAATCGCTGGTGGGCCGGATCGCCACTCAAGACTCAAACCACAATTGGGCGTCGTTTTGAAGATGGTGCAGACTCTCATGCCGACACAACTTTCTTGTTTGAAAATGGCGTGATTGGACACGGAGTTTCATCGCTGATTTCCTGGCAGGGTTTTGGTGCACGGGTTATCGGAACTAAGCATTCGGTGGAACTGGTTGGGTCTTTCTGGAATTCTCGTGAACTCGATCTTGTCATTCCAGATGGCCAACAACCTCCTATTCGCAAGCGTATTTCTTACGAAACCAAGGGGGCAGGCTACGCGCATATGCTGCAAGCTGTCAGCCAGGCAATACTCGATGGCAAACTTGAATGCGAAGAGCACCCACTTGCGGACACTCTAGAGAGCATGAGAGTACTCGACGAAATTCGCAACCAGATTAGTTAGATAAAGCCGCTAAGAAATTAGATAAATCACGAAGGTTTTCTTTGCCAACGTGAGCGGTAATTTCCTTGGCTGTTTGACTAACATCAGGTAAAACTTTCTCGATTAGCTTTTGGCCCTTAGCGGTTAGAGACACCAAAATAATTCGTCGGTCATCTTTGCTCTGCTTGCGAGTGATCAATTTTGCGGATTCGAGTGTGTTCAGAACACCGCTCAAAGTTGCCTTAGCTAATCCGGTTTCGCCAGCAACTTGGCGAGCCTCGGGAGCTTTCCAAATCCAAACCACCCACAGAGTCACAAAACCGGCCCAGGTGAGCCCGTATTTGTCTAACACAAGTCGCTCCAATTGATTGCGCACGTTGAGTGCCGAAATCTGTAAGTTCGAAACCGCAACCAGTGCGGCAATGTCGCCTGACAGTTGGCGTTTAGTTTCTGCCTGAGTGTGTTCGCGCGCCATAACTACGGTTTCACTTTCTTTAGTTTGAGGGCGAGTGGAGTCAGAGCCCAAAGAATTGCAGATGCATCGATTAGCTCTTGAAGAATTGCACTTTGTGTGGCATTGAAGAACCCGAAAGCCGCGCCGAACATAGCGCCGATGGCCAGGGTCATGCCAACTCCGGCTGCCTGCTTTGCTTTGGTGAATGCGGCTTTAGAAATGTCAATTGCTGAGGCGAGGTGTTTGATTGAGTCTTCGATTATTACCACATCGGCTGCTTCGCTTGCCGCAGTCGCACCTCGCGCTCCCATGGCTATACCAACCGACGCCGCGGCCAATGCAGGAGCATCATTTATTCCATCTCCCACCAGGAGCACAGATCCAGAAGTTTTCTTTCGTTCCTGCTTAACAATTTCCAATTTTGATTCCGGGGTGCAGCGTGCGTAAATTTCATCGGCACCAATTTCTTGGCCAACCAGGTTCGCGGTTTCTTCTCGGTCTCCTGAAACCAAAACAATCTTTTCAACCCCCAGTTTTCTGAGGTTGGTAATAGTTTCTAAAGCGTCGTCTCGAAGCGGATCATCGAGCCCGTAAATACCTTTGACCACTCCATCAATTTGAACAGCAACTAGAAGCGCGGATTTTGTTTTCGCCCAATCTGGCAACGGGAGTTCAGGCTGGCCAACAGTAATCCGCTGCCCTAGAACTGTTCCAGATATTTGGTGACCGTGCTCCTCACTGATTTCGCTGGCCTGAGCTAGCTCAACGTCCAGCATCTCGGCATAGTCAACTAATGCTCGGGCCACCGGGTGCGGGCTGTGCTGCTCCACACTGGCTGCCAGTAGCGCCAACTCAAGAGAATCGACACTGGGCGCAGTTTCGATTGTGGTAACCACCGCGCCGCCATGGGTCAGAGTTCCGGTTTTATCGAGCATCACGGTCTTGGCGCTGGCCAGAAGCTCCAAGAATTTGCCTCCCTTGATTAGTGCTCCACGAGCCGTAGATTTAGACATTCCAGAAATAATGGCCACCGGAATGGCGAGAATCAAAGGACAGGGGGTGGCTGCAATAAGGACGGCAACTGCCGCCGATTGATTCTGTCCAATTATCAAAACGGCAAGAGCAACTATGAGTGTGAATGGGATAAACCAAACCGCCCAACGATTTGCCAATCTCACAGTGTCGGCCGATTCTGCCGATGCTTGCCTAACCAGGCGAATTAAATTTGAGTAGGTGCTTTGTTCGGATGTACTGGTTGCCGAAAGTTCGAGTGTGTGGCCACTGTTAACTACACCCGACGAAACTTCATCGCCAACTTCGTGAGTAACCGGATAGGGCTCACCAGTAAGCGCTGATTCATCCAATACTGCGGGTGTTCTCAACCTTCCGTCGATTGGGATTACTTCACCGGAGAGAACCCTGATCAAATCTCCAACTGAGATTTTCTCTAGGGCCACATCCTCGACTTGGCCTTGCTCACTAATACGATGAGCATTTCTCGGGGCTCGGTCAAGGAGACTTTTGAGTTCCCGGTTTGATTTTCCGGTTGCCCAATCTTCGAGCGCTCTGCCACTGGCAAGCATTAGGGCAATGATTGCAGCAGCCAACCATTCGCCGGTGAGTGTTGCGGCAACGATCGCCAAGGCGGCAAGTGAGTCGCTGCCGAATTCTTTATGACGCAGAGCGCGGTAGGTCCAGATAAGAGCAAGCGCCAATCCCGTAGCTGCTCCAGCCAAGTAAAAATATTCTGAGACGCTCAGGCCAAGCACGAGTGCCAAAATGCTGACCAGTAAAAACCAGTTGCGTTTGACCATTCCAGCTTGCATATCTCCAGCCTAGACTCGCATTATGAGTGAAATCGCAATTGAGTTTTTGGGTGCAGCGGGAACCGTTACTGGAAGTCGATTTTTACTAACTTCCGGTGGCACCAAAGTGCTAATTGATTGCGGGATGTTTCAGGGGCTCAAGGAATTGCGGCTCAAAAACTGGAATCCGCTAGGAGTTGATCCGGCGGAAATTGATGCTGTGGTGCTAACTCACGCTCACCTCGACCACTGCGGATATTTGCCAAAACTGGTGAAGGACGGTTTTGGCGGAAAGGTGCACGTCACCAAATACACCGCAAAACTGGCTGAGGTGATTCTTCGAGATTCGGCTCGAATTCAAACCGAGGATGCCGCTTGGGCGGCTAAGAAGGGCTT
>JACCED011085673.1_pt1 | contig 27915 bp, 22 predicted proteins | sample 7455021 | NCBI WGS metagenome assembly JACCED01 (sample SAMN15323456, study PRJNA562643) | freshwater metagenome | isolation source: river surface water | place: USA:Blue River Watershed | collected 2017-08-19 | reverse complement strand
GGCCGTTGAACTTAACCACGATGTCACCAACTTTGATCCCGCCGACTTCCGCGGCACCGCCAGGAGTTAGCTCTTTCACTTCTGCGCCCACGCTGAATCCGGAATTGTCTGAAGAACTTGTGGAATCTGCTACGCCGGCCCCGAGCAAGGCGTGACTTGCGGTACCGGTTGACATTATTTCTTTTGCAATCCGTTTCGCTACTTCAGATGGAATCGCAAAACCAACACCGATGTTGCCTGCCTGGCTACTTGAACCGGCTGAGGCAATCGCCACGTTGATGCCAATTAACTTTCCGGTTTCATCTACCAGGGCACCGCCCGAATTGCCCGGGTTAATCGCGGCATCAGTTTGGATAACGCGAAGGTTCACTGAACTACCGGTTCCGCTGAATAGTTGTAGCCCACCAAAGCCCTGCCCCGAATTATCAGGCACCGCTGAAGAGGCAACCGCAATCGTACGGTTCAATGCTGAAACGATTCCCTCGGTTACAGTGTTCGCCAAACCGAGCGGTGCACCGATTGCCAACACGCGATCTCCAACATTGATCTTGTTTGAATCTGCGAAAGTTATGGCCTTGAAACTAATCGGAGCCGCCACCTTAATGACGGCAAGATCATTGATCGGATCTGTGCCAATGACTTTGCCGCTGTAAACGTGACCGTCGTAAGTCTTGACTTCAATTTTTACCGATTCGGTTGACCCATCAAGAGTCACAACGTGTGAATTGGTCAAGATGTATCCGTCTTCAGTAAGAAATACTCCGGAACCGTTGCCGCTACCCGAGTTTCCTGAAACGCTAATTGTTACAACCGATGGCGCCGCAATCGCCGCCGCGCCGGTAATCCAAGTAACTGATTTTGCATCGTTCACGACAACCGCTGCAGGTCGAGTCCATGAGTTGTAAACGGCTACGCCTACACCGGCGCCAACACCGGCGCCAACCACCGCACCCAGGACAATCGCTGCCGTACCGGTTAGGAATGTGGTGCGCTTGGCAAGTTTCTGTCGCAATGACAACTTTGGAGTGACCACGGCTGCTGTTGCTTGGTCAAACAAAAATTGACGATTGAAATCAGACATCTAATAACCTTTCAGATCTTGCAAACCAATAAGTCGGCCAAGTGCCGCTGGTATGAGAATTACAAGCGAGTCTGATTAGTTTATGAAAACTTTCTGAACATTTTCTGGGAGCAGGTTTTGCCAGCAGCCTGGGCTAGTCGTTTCCATCAGTTGCAACCAAAGGATGTTGGCCGCGTTAGGCAATCACCACCTACCAGCAATACCCGATTCGCCGCCGGAGGATCCTGATTGCTATTCGAACCTGATCCCGAATTTCCGGAAACATCTACCTCAAGCTCATCCAACAGGGTGATCGTGTCAGGCTCGGCTATCCAGGTTGCGCTGCCTTTCAGCCGATAACTTACGGCGTAGACCACTCGAACACTCACCGGGCGCGTTCCGGTGGAATCAAATGTATGCCCAACGTAAGCGCCAGCCACAAGATTGCCGTCCCCAAAATCCCAAGCTACCGACACTGGCGTGAACCTGACCTCAGTTGGCATATTCAATAGGGTGCCGGTTCTGTAATGCTGAACCGCCGATGCAACAAACGACGCCCGCTGCCCCACCGCTAACTGATTTGACGGATACACACTTCCTTCCGCAGCAGCCGGCGTGAAATCCGCAGTTGCCGAGGTCTTGTTCAAAGTGCTTGGTTTCGAAACCACTTTTGCTGGTTGCTTGGGTTTGGCTACAGGCTTTGGTTTCGGCTGCGGCTTCTTTATGACCGGCGGAACAGGAAGTTTATGGAAACCCACTCTCACCACAGGCTTTGCTATAGGTTTGGCGACCGTCTTGGTAGGAGTCTTTACCGGAGACCTTACCGGTGCCTTTACGGTAGTTGACCTGGCCGGAGTGACGGAAACGGCCGAGGCACAGATAGTTACATTGCCCCCGTTAACCTGTGAGCCAAATTTATTTGACCCCAATGAGCCGCCGGAATTCTTGCAGTTGGCCAGGCTTGGCTGCGGCGCAAAAACCAACAGGCTAAGCATGACTGCTAAACCCAAGATGGAGTTTATTTTCACCGGATGAAACATGGCTAGAAGTTACTGAAGAATGCCGGGTCACTAAAAAAGTTATGCACAGAGAAGGCAAGAAACAAGAAAAACCCAGTCTCGCTTTCCGAATGAAAAGTGAGACTGGGTTTTTGTAATGGTTGCGGAGGCAGGATTTGAACCTACGACCTCCGGGTTATGAGCCCGGCGAGCTACCGAACTGCTCCACCCCGCGTCGGTATGACCATTGTAGCACGCGAGACGAAGGCCCGAAAGCCCTATCGGTGTTCTAGCTACTGCGATGCAGCAACAGCAGCATCAAGTGCTGCCTTAAGTGCGGCCTCTGCCTTTCCGTATGCAGTCCAGTCACCCTTGGCCATTGCGCTGTCTTTCGCAATCATTGCGTTTCGAGCGGCAGTCAAAGCTTGCTTCAGTGCTGCTGCCTTGCTGGTTGTTGGTGCCGTTGGATCAGTGGGTTTAGTTGGATCAGTCGGAACAATGATTGCTGTTCCGTCACCAGCGTTGGCTCCAGAGTTTCCACCGAACAACGCATCGAGTGCGCCATTCAAAGTGTCTTCAAAGGCAATCTTGTCGCCGAAGGCAACGAGAACTTTCTTCAACAACGGGAAGCTTGTCTCACCGGTTGACTTGATATAAACCGGCTGAACGTAAAGCAAACCGCCACCAACTGGCAGAGTCAGCAGGTTACCATTCAGCACCTGGGTTGAGCCCTGACGCAAAATGTTCAGCAGTCGGCTAACTTCGGCATCGGTGCTGAATGCGTTTTGAACCTGACCCGGACCAGGCACGATCGTGCTGGCTGGCAAAGTCAGCAGTCGCAACTTTCCGTACTCTGGTGAAACCTTGCCAGCTTGATTACCAGCATCCGAATCGGCAACTAGGTAGCCCTTCAAAACGTTTCGGCTTGCTTCGCCGGTGGACTTAGGAATAAAGGTTGTGTAAAGCGAGAACGCCGGAGCCGATGTGCCAGGCACCTGCATGGTCAAGTAGTACGGCGGCTGAAGTGAACCGCTGGTAACGCTGGTGCCCGACACAGGATCGTTCGGGGTCATCCATGCGTCTTCCTGAGAGTAGAAGGAACCGGCATCACTCACGTGATACGAACCAAGAATCGCGCGCTGTACCTTGAACAAATCTGCTGGATAGCGAACATGGCTCAACAAATCACCAGACATATCCTTAATCGATTTGATGGTGTTTGGGAAGATCTTTGACCAGGTCTTTAGAATCGGATCTTTTTCGTCCCACGCGTACAGCGTCACACTGCCGTCGTAGGCATCAACGGTTGCCTTGACTGAGTTGCGAATGTAGTTCACTGAACCGCGAGCGAAAGTGTTGTCAGTTCCGCTATCGGTGATTGCCTGACTCAAGTTCTCTGAACGTGAGTATGGGTAATTATTTGAAGTGGTGTAACCGTCAACTATCCAAACCACACGACCGTCAACCACAGCTGGGTAGCTGTCGCTGTCGAGAGTTAGGTAAGGAGCAACTGCTGATACTCGCGAACGAGGGTCGCGGTTGTAAAGAATTTGCGAGTCGTTGCTGATTGCATCTGACAGCAAGATCTGCTCGCTCTGGAACTTAATTGCGTAGGCCAAACGAGCAGCGATGTTGTCTAGCTTTGGACCACCGTTGCCCTTGAATGTTGTATAGGTCTGGTCTGATTCACCATCTCCGGCTGGGTAATCCAACTCGCGTGGCTCCTGGCCGGCAGCTGCGCCAACAATTGAATAGGTTGGTGAGTTTTCACCAAAGTAAACGCGTGGCTCATATTCACCCAAAGCACCGATAGAAGGGATGCCCTTCTGCAGGAACACCGGCTGCCCCTCGCTCGAGCGCTGGTTACCGAACGCAGCTACAACACCGTATCCGTGTGTGTAAACGATCACGTTGTTATACCAAGACTGTGAATCACCAAGGCCCGACTGCTGCAATTCACGAACGGCAATAACCGTGTCTTGAGTTTTTCCGTCAATTGTGTAGCGGTCAACATCCAGGTGACTCGCGAAGCTGTAGTACTGCTTGTACTGCTCAAGTTGCTTGAACGAAGCGCTGACCAGAGCTGGGTCAATGATTCGAATATTTGCAGTTGTCTCCGCGTCTTTACGAAGTGCGCCGGCAGTTGCATCGGTGGTGGCTTTGTATTCAGATGATTCAACTGAATCCAAACCGTAGGCCGCGCGGGTGGCGTCAATGTTGCGCTTGATGTATTCCGCCTCGAGTGTGCGCTCGTTTGGCACAACCTGGAAGGTTTGCACCAACCATGGATAGGCGCCACCAAGAACGATAGAGCTGACGACCATTAGCGCTGTTCCCATGACGGAGATACGCCAGCGACCGAGCACGGCCGTGACCAGAAACAGTCCAGCAACCACAAATGAAATCAAAGCCAAAATCTGGAAGCCGGGAATTCGCGCATTGACATCTGAGTAAGTGGCGCCGGTGTAAAGCCCGCTGGAGCTTGTCATGGTTGTGTACTGGTCTAGCCAAAGGCTGGCGCCCTGCAAGACAAGGTAGATGGCAGCCGAAACAGCAATCTGGATTCGCGCCGACTTAGCAACCTTGGTCTCGCGACCGTTGAAACGGATATTTCCGTAAATCATGTGCACGGCCGCGCCAACCAAACCCGAGATCAAGATCGCAGCTGACAAGTAACCAACCACGGCGGTGAGGAATGGAAGATCAAACAAGTAGAAAGAAATATCTAGACCAAACTGCGGGTCTACCTCACCGGTGTAGGTGCGGTTGAGCCAAGTGAGAACCAGCTTCCACTGTGAAGCCGATGCCACACCGCCGAGCACGCCAAGAATGATAGGTAGCCCAATCATGATGACCTTACGCAGCTGATCTAGTAGCAAACGATAGGCGGCAAAAGGGTCGCGCTCATCGGCAAACTTTAGGTAGATAGGTCTGGTTCGGTAAGCCACGTAGAAACCAACCCATGACAACACACCGATAACCAAGGCACCAGCTGCAAACACAGCGGCCTGAGCCGCAATCTGTGTGGTGAAAACTGAGCCAAAGCCTAGCTGCCCAAACCAGAGCAAATCGGTGTAGACACCTAGCGCACCAAGCGCGGCTACACCTAGAACAATCACGATGAGCGTTGCAATTGCTGCAGGCGAGCTGTTTCGCCCTGGCGCTCGGTTACTTGATGCGGTGCTGTTAGTCATGATTCTCCTGTTGCTTATTTAGTAGTGCAGGTTGGCAATGAAGACAGGTCGTCACCTTTGCCGATTTTTTCGACAGCGGTAAGTGCGTCTTTGAAAGTGGTTACTCTAAGGATTTGCATGCCGGTTGGCTCGTGCCCAACAACTTCGCTGCAATTGTCTTTAGGGGCCAAGAAGAACTTGGCTCCGGCTCTCTGTGCTCCGAACATTTTCTGTTGAATTCCTCCGATTGGTCCAACAAGTCCGGCGCCGTCAATTGTTCCCGTTCCGGCGATTGAATTGCCGCCGGTAAGGGAACCTGGAGTGAGCTTGTCATAAATTCCCAGAGCAAACATCATTCCGCCCGATGGGCCGCCGACGTCAGCGAGTTGAAGCTTGACCTGGACCGGAAAATCGTATTTATAACCAACCAAGATTCCGATTCGGTACGCTCCCGTTTCATCTTTCTTTGGTGTGATGGAAAAACTCTTGGATTCACCCTGGCGAGTAAGTTCAACGGTTAATGGAGTTTTGCCATCGAACTTATTTACCTGCTTGCGCAGCTCATCAATGGTTGTTACGACAACCCCGTTGATTTTCTTCACGAAATCAGCAGCAACAATTTGACCGCTTGACGGAGAGTTTTTTGAAACTTCACTCACGTAAAGCTCAACTGGTACGTCGTAGCCCAAATTCTTCAGAGCAACCGCAATAGCCTCTTGCTGCGACTGCTCCATCATTGCGGTGCTTTCGGCAGTGGACTCCTCTGCTGTTTGATTTGCCGGGAACACCTGATCAATTGGCAAAACGCTCTTGGATGGATCCATCCAGGCGCTAAAAATTTCCATCCAACTTGGAGTCTGTTCGCGATTACCGGCGATCTGAACCGTCAATAAATCTAAATTGCCGGATGTCTTGTAGCTGGTTGCGTTATCAATGGAGATAATCGGCTTGCCGCCATCTTCACCAAGCACGTTGTATGCCGGGCCGGGTTGTTCAATTACATAAGGAGTTGGGAAATACCAAACACCCAAAAGGGCGGCAACGCCAAGAACCAGAAAAATTAGGCCAACCGATTTACGCGGTTTGGAATACGCGCGCGCATCGAAATCGGTGTTGTAACTCAAATGGGCCCTCACTACATTCACAGGAATGACTTAAGCCTAAGCGTGATTAGTCTTAGTAGGTAAGGACGCAGATGAACGATAACCAGAACCCGGGTGGGCCAGGTGGCTTGAACCCAGATGATTTCGAGGCATTCATGCGTCAATTTTTGAGCGGCAATGACCGGATTGACCCAGAACAACTGGCCGAGGCGGCCGGTATGCCAAAAGACCCAGCGTCCATGGCGGCGATGCTCGAGCAGATCAAGAAAGCGATGAGTTCGCTACAAGCGCAGGGCGGAAACCCCGGAGTTAACTGGGATTTGGCTACTAACCAGGCCAAAGCCCTGGCGCGAACCGGAAGCGTTGCAATTTCGGATGCCGCTAGAAAACAAATCAGCGATGCCGTGACGATTGGCACACTCTGGTTGAACGAATCAACCGCTATTCCTGAATTAGTTGGCGATCCAAAACTGCTATCCCGTGAGCTTTGGGTGGCGGACGCGATGCCGCTTTTTCAGGCACTGAGCGAGCCAGTTGCAAACCGCATGAGCGAGGCACTGAGTGAAAACTTAACTCAAAATGCTCCTGAAGAAATTCAAGAAATTCTCGGCAATGCCAGTGGCGTGATGAAGACTGCCGGTGGTGCACTTTTTGCAATGCAGCTTGGTCAGGCGCTCGGAAAACTTTCGCATGAAGTTCTTACCGGCGGCGACATCGGTCTTCCGCTTTTCAAAGATCAGCGAGCAGCGTTTGTTGCGCAAAATCTAGAGGCGTTCGTTAACGCACTAGAGATTGAACGCGATCAGGCATACACCTACCTGGTGATACGCGAGATGGCACACGCTCGATTATTCAAGCACAGCAAGTGGTTGCGCGACGCTGTTGTTTCTCAAATTTCTAAGTACGCTTCCGAGATTTCTATCGACAACTCGCGCATCACCGAAATAGCTGAAGACTTTGATCCTGAACACCCCGATGAACTTCGTGCCGCCTTGCAATCCGGTGCCTTTATCGCCGACCGCACCGATGACCAAACCGCGGCACTCGGTTCAATCGAAACTTTGCTGGCACTAATTGAGGGCTGGGTAGATGTGGTTACCGAAGAAGCCACTCGCAGAATGCCGCGAGCAGCAGCTGTTGCTGAAGCTGTTCGACGTCGTCGTGCAACCGGCGGTCCGGCCGAATTAACTTTTGGTGCGCTAGTTGGTCTTGAATTAAGACCGCGCAAACTTCGAGAGGCTGCAGCAATGTGGCGCGAGGTTGGAACCGCGGTTGGGATTGAAAAACGCGATGAACTTTGGGGACACCCTGATGTTCTTCCGACAAATAATGATATTGAAAATCCAGCGGCGCTAATTTCAAAACTCCGCGAAGGTGGCGATCTGCCGGATGCCTTTGACCAAGCCCTTAGAGACCTGCTAGACGAATAAGTTTTTAGCCTGCTGTGCATAACTTGCACAGTTCATCGGTGTTGGTTGAAACCATTCGTGAATGGTCTTTCGAATCAATCCCAATCAGCAGGCGCTTTGGCGCAGTCCATTCGAGATGCAGCTTGGGGTTGGCGCAAACCCCGTGGTGCTGAAAAAGCTCTCCCCTGCGCAAGAACGCCTGATTGCCGCACTCTATAAAGGAGTCGCAGATCAGCAACTGCCGGCGGTGAGTCAGCAACTTGGTTTGAGCAAATCAGAGACCGACGAAGTGTTGAGGCAGGTTGGGCCCATGCTGCTGGCCGATAACCCCACGTTGAAATCAAAAGTAGATCTCAGTCCGGAGTTTGTTGCCGGAGCATTTGCTGAAATCATCCGGGCGAGTTTGCTGCATTCAGTAGATGGTGAAGCGGTGCTGATTGGGCGAGCAGGTAGGTCGGTGCACATAGAAGATGTTTCCAGAACGGGTTTGATAATCGCTCAGGGGTTGGCTGCCGCCGGGCTTGGTCACCTGATCAGCCACGATGAAAAACAAGTTTTGGCTGCGGACTTAGGGCCAACCGGATACCCAAGCCAGCTGCTTGGCCGTCAACGCATCGATGCCCTACGAACCCTGCTGGCAGCCTCGCCAAATAAGGCAATGGTTTCAACCGGAAAAAAGTTGCTCGAGAAACAACTTCAAAAAATGGATTGCGCAGTCTTAATCTCGCATCAGGCTATCGAGCCTCGGCGTTATGCACCATGGGTAAATCGCGATGTGCCGCATATTTCCGTGGCATTTGATGCCGAGTATGCAACGGTAAGCCCAATGATTATTCCCGGTCAAACGGCATGCCTCTTTTGCCTGGAAAACATGAGAACCGATAACGACCCGAACTGGCCGGTCTTAGCCAGTCAATTGGTTGCCAGTCAAAAGAAATTTGATGATGCAGCGAGTCAATTATTTGCTGCGGGAATTGTGATTCAAAAAATCCTTGCCCGAATCGATAAGGTCTCTGGTTTTGGCTTAGCGGAAGAAAATCTAACCGGCTATCGGTTGAATTTGAGAACGGGCGAAATTACGGAACTCGTCTGGCCGCATCACAAAGCTTGCGGCTGCAGTATTTAGTAAATACTTAGCAAGCGAACTAAACGCGTGGCGCCAAAAGATTCAAAAAGCGAGATGGCTCTCGATCGCGCGTTGAATTTGCATCTCTTCGCGCCCACGAGAGAGTTAACTCTTTTCGAGCGCGGGTTAATCCAACGTAAAGTAGTCGCTGCTCTTCACGAATTTCAGACTCAGTCTGGGCGTAGGTAATTGGCAGGTACCCCTCGGTCAATCCCACAATGAAAACCATGTCCCACTCCAAGCCCTTTGCGGCGTGCATAGTGGAAAGGGTCACCGCCGCCTTTACCGGTTCGTGCTGAGAACGCTGGCGCTCATCTAGTTCTTTGGCAAAGTCAGCCACGGTTGCCCCCTCAGGCAACTCCTCTGTGATTGCCAGAAAAGAATTTAACGACTCCCACTTTTCGCGAGGTGAGCCCTTCTCGCTTGGCTGCTGTGTTTGCCAACCGAGTGATCTAACAATCTCAGTTACCGATTGGTAAAGCGGTTTATCGGTGGTGGAAACGGCCTCGGCACGAACTGCACGAATTGCGTTTTGAATTTCTGGACGATTAAAGAATCTTTCGCCGCCGCGTACCTGATAATCAATGCCAGCTTGTGTAAGTGCGTGCTCAATTGCCTCAGATTGTCCGTTGACCCTGTAGAGCACGGCAACATCACTTGGCTTAACGCCTTGATCCAGTTTGGTTCGAATGGTAGCGGCCAGTGCGTCGCACTCGTCGGCAACGGTTGCAAACGAAAGTGATCTTGGCGCTAAACCAACATCTCCTTCTGACCTCAGCGGCTCCACGATTGCAGACTCTGTGGTTAGCCGGTTAGCAAAGGACACAATCTGCTGCGTGGATCGATAGTTTCTGGTCAGCTGAATCACATTTGCATCTGGGTAGCGCGAGCCAAAGTTCTGCAGATACTCGCTGGTTGCTCCCGTGAACGAATAAATTGTCTGGTTGGGATCGCCCACAACGCAAAGGTCTGAGTGGTTTCCGAGCCAAGTATCAAGAAGTGCGTGTTGCAGTGGGGAAATGTCTTGGTACTCATCAACGGTGAAAAATCGATACTGCTGCTGCACGTGGGCCAGAGCACGCGGTTCTGCACGAAGCATGCCAAGAGTTAGAACTAGCACGTCTTCCCAGTCAACCTTTTGCGCCTTGATCTTGGCGTCCTCGTAAGCCTTCTGCAGCTCTAGGTTTTTTGCCGGGCTAAGCCCCGCAACCTTTGGTCTGGACTTCACCAATTCTGCGTATTCGTCCATGCTGAGCATCGAATACTTTCGCCATTCGATTTCACCGGCAAAATCGCGCAATGCACCGGCGTCAAGACGAATCTTGATTTCGTCGGCAACTTTTGAAATCAATCGAGCTTTAGATTCCAACACAGCTGGCGCTGGGACTCCGGCAAACTGGGGCCAGAAGAATTCCAACTGCGATAGCGCTGCGGCGTGAAAAGTTTTTACCGAGACTGCGCCAATTCCAAGTTGCCTAAGCCTTGCGCGAAGTTCACCCGCTGCACGATTTGTATAGGTAAGTGCAAGCACACGATTGGCCGCGTAGTACCCCTTGGCAATGCCGTAGGCAATGCGGTGCGTTACAGTGCGGGTTTTTCCTGTGCCGGCCCCAGCCAAAATGCAGGTTGGCCCAACCAAGGCCTCAGCCGCTTCGCGCTGCTCAGGATCAAGGTTTTCTAAGAGTGCCTCGGTGTGCAAATTACTTCAGGCCTTTTTCAGTTGCAGAAATTATTTTGCCGCCGTACCAGTGTTCAATCATTGCGCGAGAAATTGTCATGCGACCAGGCAACAGCAATTCTGCTGCTTCGCGCGCAATGTCTTCGCGACTAAACCAACGCAGCTTTTCAATTTCTTCGCCATCGGGAACAAGATCAGCTTTTGAATGATTCGGATCTACCTTTGCCGTGAAGCCAAGCATCAATGAGTAAGGGAAAGGCCACGCCTGGCTCGCCAAGTATTTTGGCTCAACAACGCGCACACCCGCCTCTTCGTAAATTTCGCGAATCACTGCCGCAGTCAGTGACTCCCCCGCCTCAACGAAACCGGCGAGAATCGACCAGCGATTTTCTTCCCAAACCCCTTGAGAGCCAAGCAAAATTCGATCCTGTTCATCGATCACATTCACGATGATTGCCGGATCAGTGCGCGGATAAACCTCGTGTGCATCAGCCGGGCAAATTCGCACCCAGCCACCTTGAGAAAGTTCAGTTGCCGAACCACACTTTGGACAAAACCCGTGTGTCTTATTCCAATTGAAAAGCGCAAGAGCCTGGGCATATATGCCTGCGCCAAGATCACTAAGGCCTGCACCGGTTCTTCTAAGGACGTGCCAGTTGTCAGCATTTGGCTCAATTGCCATCGCGGCTTCTTGATTCAGAACGGCCAACACAATTGCAGAATCATCGGGCAATTCATCAGCACCGATGCTTTTGCCAAGGTAAGCCAAGTATTCGAAGCCTGGAAGTTCACCGGCGTTGAAAAGGCGTAGTTCCGGATTTGGATCCTCGGCTGTACCGGTGAGCAGAACTTTGCCGTCGAAAACCGGAAGATAGCGAGTACTTGACACAGTGGCCAAGGATTCAAAAAGGTCATGACGAGTGCGAGACAGGTAGTCGCGATCCACGGCGGAACGAGCTAGAGGGAGGTCTAAAGCTTCGTGCATGGGGTCTCTGTTCGCGTGGCGGTACATGGCTAAGGGTTGATTTCTGTCTAACCTAAATTTCATGGCCAGATCTCCCTTGATTTTAGCGGCGCTAGCTAAAGCCGCCGTTCCTCACCTTAACTTCACCGAGGTAAAGGGGCTGTCTACCGGCAGCAACGGGGCCTTTGAGACCGCTCTGCTGACCGCAACCACCGGTGAGCACTACGTGATTCGCGTGGCAACTTCACAGGCAGCCGGGGCGGAGCAAGAGGTTGAACTTCGCGCGCTAAAGGCACTTAGCAAGGTGGATCGCATGCGACTGCCTTTCAAGATCACCAATCTAATTGGAGAAACCAAAGATGATAAGGGCGCTCGCGCCCTGGTTTTTGAATTTGTTTACGGAAACCAAACTGACATCTCAACCGTTGGTGCAGACACCGCGCTGTCGGGAAATATAGCTCGCGCCATCGCTGCTATTCATAACCTTGATGTCGCAATAATCGAGAATGCTCATTTAGCGTCATTCGAACCTGCAGAAATCGTTCGCGGGCGCGTGGCCGAACTAGACCGCTTTGCCGCCACCGGAAAAGTTCCTTCTGTTTTACTTTCTCGATGGGAGCAGGCACTTGAAGACACCAGTCTTTTCCGATTCAAGCCAACAGTTATTCACGGTGGCCTGAATGGTGAGACATTCCTAACCCTTGACGATGAGGTTTCAGGAGTTCTAGGTTGGAGCACATTGCGAGTTTCGGATCCGGCAGAAGATTTTGCCTGGATTCTGGGAGCGGGAATTCACGAGCTTTCCGAAAGCATCATTGATGTTTACCGTCAATCTCACGACCACGTTGATGACGCACTGCGCCTTCGTGCAACCTTATACAGCGAATTTGAATTCGCTCGCTGGTTGATGTTCGGAATCGGAAAGAAGAACCCAGAGATTATCGAAGAAGCGGTGTTGATGTTAGACGGTCTTGCCGAAGATGTTGCTTCAGGTGCTGTGGGCAAACTAGTGACTCGTCAAATTGCACCGGTGGTTGCCGCCGAGTCAGCATTTTTACCAGCCGAAGACGTGGCCACTCGCCCAATTGAATTACCAATGGAATTGTCGGACGACGCACACGACAAGCCTGATAACGAGCTGTTCTAGCTACTGCTCTAGGCGCTAACTTCACTCCATAGTTTGAGAAGTTCGCTCTCATCCGGAATTTGAGTCGGCCTTATTTCTTTATTTTCGGCAACAAAGTAAAAACTCACTTCTATCTTCTCGAGTGGGATGCCGGTGAATCGTGAATAGGCCAAGCGATACAGCGCTAGCTGCAACGTCTTGAGTTTTTCATCTGCTGCATCTTTTGGCGCCTTACCGGTTTTCCAGTCAACAATTTCAAAACCGGTCGCGGTTTCAAAGACTGCGTCTAGCTTGCAAATAAAAGTGTTCTCCCCAATTGTGAGTTGAATCTCTCGCTCAATCTCCACCGGCTTTAGTTTTGCGAATCTAGAAGCAGCAAAATTATCTTGGAGCTGCTGGATACTTTCCAGACCCAGTTCGCTTGCGAGCGAGCCGGCATCATCAGATTGCTTTTGATCCTGCAATTGTCCGGGCAGGTGGCCTGCACCAAAGTGAGCTTCAACCCAGCTGTGGAAAAGCGTTCCGGTTCTAGTTTGTTTATAAGGTGGTTGCGGCATTGGTCTGCGAAGTCTGGCTGTCACCGAATCAAAGTTGGCGATGTAATCCTTGAAGCTTGATGCCGGAATTCGCACTGGCAAATGGGTGCTGTCATTGGCCAAAAGTGCAGCCTCGCGCTCAGCTAACAACAACGTGATGTCCTGTTGAATTTGATCACCCTCAAGAATGGCAGCCATCTTTTGGGCAAGCCGATCCTCTGTTTGAACTGTCTGCAGGTTTTCTAGGCTTTCAAGGGTGGCGGCAGCGGCGCGTTCCACATCGCTCCGGTGGCGCTCACCAAGTGGATCAAGCGGCCAACTCTCAAAGACCTCAATCTCTTCAAGTGGATTAACCTCGCTAATGATTTCAGGAATCTCAGCACCAAATTTTTCACAAGCCGCAATTAGGAACTGAGACGGCTTACGTGCGCTCTTATTTGCTGGCTTCCAGTAAGAACCGGTTAGCAATAACTCGGCCTTTGGCCTAGTAACGGCAACGTACATAAGGCGCAGCTCTTCATTGAGCAGGTGATCTTTCATTGAGTCTTTGAATTCATCGATGCTCTTTTTCACATCGGGTTGCGAAGAATGATTTTTATAATTCCAAATCGGTAGCGAGGAGCTGTCTCCTCTGAGTGGGAAAGGTAACTTGCCAGTTGATAACCAACCCGATGAACCTTTGCCGGAACTAGGAAAATCACCGTCTATGAGATTTGCGACTGCTACGTGATCCCATTCCAAACCCTTGGCGGCGTGAATGGTCAACACCTGCACAACACCACGTTCTGGATTCGTGCTTGGAATTTCAAATCTTTCTCGCTCGTCGGCAAACTCCAACCAATTTAGGAATCCACCTAGATGTGGTTGATTGTTGCTCGACGCGTACCCAGCAACAATTGATGCAAAAGCGTTTAGATGAGCCATTGGGTTCTTACGACGAGGATTAGCCTGCACCTCGATATCCAGCCAGAGCTCTTGCTCAACGCTTCGCACGTATTCCACCAGTGACATTCCGGTTTGCTGGCGCATGGTTCTGAAAAGCCGTGCTGCATCTTGAAGTCGAATTAGGCCCGCGTCACTGAACCCGATTTTCTCCGGCTCTTTTTCATCCAGGATTAAATCAAGTGAGTCGACTATTGAAAGAGAATCCTCGGGGGCCAGGCCCTCTTGAATTTTTGCACGAAGCTCTTCTTCAACTCTTGACTTGCGGCTAGCGTATCGGTGCAGACGGTCAAGATCTTTGGCACCAATTCTCCATCGCGGCCCCGCTAGCAAGCGGATCAGCTGAGTACCAGCAGCAGGGTTATGCAAAACGCGAAGCGCACATACAAGATCGACAACCTCTGGAACCTCAAGCAACCCACCAAGACCAACAACCTCAACCTCTAGGCCTTGTTGCTCAAGAGCCGAAACAAATAATTGCATCTGGCTGCGCTTTCGAAGCAACAAGGCTCCGGTTTGCTCACCATTCATTCTTTGCTTGAACCAACTAGCCACCTGTTGAGCCTCAAGGTGCAAGTCTTGAGCAAATTCAATCTGCACTTTGCCCTGACCGGCTTTGGGTGCCGACTGCAGTTCTACAACTTTTAGCGAACCAATGAGGTGATTTGCCAGAGATAGAACAGACTGCGGGTTTCGCCAGGATGTCGAAAGCTCATAAGGCTGAGAGTCTTTTGGCGCGTCAAAATCATTGAAGAAAGACTTAAGGTTGGACGCACTCGCACCGCGCCAGCCATAAATGGACTGATTTGGGTCACCAACTGCAAACACCGATGCACCAGCGAAGAGGTTTTGCAAAAGTCGGGTTTGTAAATACGAAGTGTCTTGGTATTCATCTAGTAACACCTGGGTATGCAACGAGCGTTCACGCTCACGCAGTGCCGGAACATCTCGAACAGCGCGTTCCGCCAGGGCAACCTGATCTGAGTAGTCAACAAATCCCGCTCGCATTTTTTCTGCTCGATAGGCATCGGCAAGTTTGGCAAGGACTGGAGTTATCGCTAACGGTTGCAGGCTGCTGGACATATAGGCGAACTGCGTTTTATCGGTGCCTCCTGCCTTCTTTGGCAGGTCAGTTACTGAGCCGATAACGTCTTGAATGACGACCTCGACCTGGTCGGCATTTACCAGGTTGTCGTTCATGCTCTGAGCTAGGGCCAAAACATTCTCAACAATTGAATTCAAGTTTTGATCTAGATCGGTGATTCGTTCATCGACGGAGCTTCCTTGCTTCAAGATCACTTCGCGCGCCAATTGATATGCTGCTGCCTCCGTTAGCAGAGCGGCTTCAGGTTCGTAGCCAATTGCAAGCGCAAAGTCGCGGAAAAGATTATTTGCGTAGGCGTTGTAAGTAGAAATTGTCGGAGCCGTAAAGTCGTAGTCCAATCCCTCTGGCCACATTTCGCTGTCACGCAATTTCAGAAGGCTTTCGTAAATTCGCTTGCTTAGTTCTGCCGCGGCCTTGCGCGTGAAGGTTAGCCCCAAGATTTGATCCGGCTTAGCAAAACCGTTGGCCACCAACCACAGCACACGAACTGCCATCAGTTCTGTTTTTCCACTGCCAGCTCCGGCAACCACCAGAGTGGGCGAATCAACGCTGGCATTCTCTACAGCTGAGGCCTGCTGTTCCGTTAGCTCATAAGGCTTAATGACTTGATAAACCTGATTGGCACTGTATTTGAAATCAACCAACGAAGCTCACCGCCTTGGTGAGATGGATTTTGCAAGAACCAAATTCATTCTCGTTGGTGCAGTGCGAGTCCACCTGCGCAACGAATACCTGATCCGTCATAGCCATGCCACTGGTCGCATTCGAAATCATTGTTTCGAATCGTTTCCTTGAACTTTCATCATCGGTAATTGATGGCTGTTCACGCTCGGTAGCCTTATCTCCGCTTACTAGAAGCAATTTGGCACCAGCCAACTTTACCGACGCCGCATCAACTCCCTCTGGCCAAACTATGGATTCATTAAAGGCGCCATTTTCGAACGCAAGTTGGTAAAGACCAAGTTGAGCGTGTTCGCGCGCTTCTTCAGCGCTGAAAACTTTTGAACCGGTCTTCAAGTCAACAATCATGACTCGGCCATCGGGGTATAGTTCCAGGCGGTCCACCTGGCCTCGAACTAGAGCCTTGTCGATTTCAAATTCAAAACTTACTTCTCGGCCTATCACCTGAGCACCATCTGCTTCGAACTTGCGCAGATACTGCACCATGTTGCCAATCATCTTTTTGGCTTTGCGTTCCCCCGCTTGCTCAAGCCAATCCGATTCGAAACTAAGCGTGTGCCACTTTGATTCAACTAATTTCCAAAGCGACTCTTCATTAACCTCGGCACCCAGCTCCAATGCTTTGTGCACGAGAGAACCCAGATTTGCCGAAAACGTCTTGTCACCGCCACCATGGGCATTCAGGAACCAGTGCAACGGACACTTCACAAAGTTTTCAAGTTGCGAAGGACGAATGATTACATCTTCGTTTTCTAGATCTGCTAACGGTTCGATAGTCGAGAGCGGCAACAAACCGTACCAGGAATCAGGATGCGCACCGGGCACTGCAGCGCTGGCCAGACGAGCTAGACCCAGCGCATATGAATCTGCCGCCGAGCCAGTTCCAGTTGCCAATTTGCGACGCAAATTGCCGGCCATACCGCGCAAAGTTAGCGAGCTTGAATTGAATGCGGTTGGCTCAGGAATCTCGCCAAGCATCAAACCAATAAATTGTGAAACCTGATTGTCTTCGGAGTCAGTTGCCGAAATTAGCAATCTCTCACTTGCTGCCCCGACCGCTTTATGCAACATCCTGAGTTCGTCTGGTAATTCTGACCGCTGCAACTGATTGGCATCATCAATGCGGCCGGCTTTCAGTGCGTCTAATGCGGTTGCCCCCAGCAACGAGGATCGCGGCCTTAGGTTTGGCCAAACACCTTCAACTAGTTGTGGCGTTGCAATGACTCGGAATCGTCGGCCAATCAACCCCGATGGAGTTAGCAGCAAAACGGATCTGTTCTGACTGTCGTTTAGTGCAAGAGTGTCTTCCGGAAGACCAAGCGCCAATTGCTGGTCGACAAACACTCGCGGATCGGCGCCAGGGTTTCTCTCGGCATATCGGTTTGCGGCAGCAAATAAAGCCACCACCGAATCCAGATTGCGGTTTGCCTGCAGCGCAACCTCGCCAACGCCGCGCGACAGTTCTTGCCAAGACTTAGCCAGTCCTGATGAATCCCAAAGTTGCCAAAGTAAATCCTCGATGCTTTGAGATTTATCATTCGCGATTGCCGAAGCGGCAAAGTAATTCTTCAGAAAGCGATCAACTTTTTTGCCCTCTTGGCTTTTTACGGTGGTAACCGAGCCAACTGCGTCAAAAAGTGCGATTAGCAATTCATCACTATTTCGAATGCCGTCGGCCAAAAGTTCTTCACGGCGAAGACCTCGGCGAAGTCTGCGAAGCCCAAGCGAATCCAAACCGCAGAGCGGTGAGGTAAGCAATTCAATCGCCAACGCAGCATCCAGTGGGCGCTGGTGCAAAAGCACATCTGCTAGTCGCAGCAAGATTCGTGAACCAAATTCATCACGCAGCGCACTCTGAGCGCCGGCCACCGAAACCGGTACTGACTCGTGGGCCAGATCAATCGCTAGCTGCTCAAGTTGACCTCGAGAGCGCGCCACCACGGCCATTTCATTCCAGGCAATTCCGTCATAAAGATGTAATTCACGAAGGCGCCTAGAAAGCCAAGCTACCTCTGTTTGAGGTTCATTAAAGATGTGCCCTTCAAGCCCTGCCTTATCGGCATCTACCAGTGCCTGTTTTGGATTCAACCCCTTGCGCTGGCGACCGGCTCTTGCGGTATCAATTTGCGAACTTACTTTCGCGAGCACCCTTGAAATTGCAGGAGTGCGAATCGCGTGCTGCGGCTGCAAGAAAATTTCTTCTACCGCTATCTCGTGCGCTTTGGAAATATCTTGAGCCAAGTTACTCATGGCCCTTGGGTCGGCAGCACGGAAACCAAGAGTTGATGCATCTGGGTCACCGACCAAAACTAAATCCGCTCCGCGAGATGTCAGCGCCTTCAAAAAATGGCTCGCCGCTGGCGTCAACTCTTGAGCGTCATCAACCAAAATCAATTTGATGGTTGCAAGCGCCAACGGCCATTCGGCGAGCGCGATCAGCCAATCTGCCGCCTCACGCAGCAACAGGGTGGTGTCGTACCGGTTTTCAAATTCCACAACAGATACCGCCTGCAAATATTCGGCCAGCATCGTTGACGCAGCTACCCACTCCGGTTTTTTGTGTTCTTCGCCCAGCGCGCGAAGCTCATCGGGGTTGACGCCGTGCTCGAGGCAGGCGGTAATCAGATCGCGCAACTCTGCGCGGAATCCGTTTAGCTGCATCACCTGCGCGTTTATGTGTTTTGGCCAAGCAGATGATTCCGAAGGTTGGTTCTTGCTCACCTCCAGGTGGACACCGATAATCTCCGCGAGTATGCGGTCTTGCTCGCTACCGCTGATTAGTTCTGGCAGCGGCTGCCCCTCGGCTATTGCCTTGGTGCGAAGCACGGCAAACGCAAAAGATGTGAGAGTTCGGGCAAGCGACCCCGGGGTTGCCTGCTGCAAGCTAACCGCTAGCTCATCACGAAGAGTATTGGCAGCCTCTCTGCTGGCCGCGATAACCAGCACCTGATCAGCGGTGAGAGTGCCTTGAACCGCCTCAAGAAACCTGCGCTTGACCTCGGTAGTCTTACCCGCGCCCGGAGACGCAAAAACCGTAGTCACCCTCATGCGCTCCAAACTACCCTGAGTTACTGACAGGCAGCCAATTGCGGCGCCATTGGAGCGAGCAACCGTATCGGTGTCGTAATCTTGTCAGGTAAACGAAAGGTCTGCGATGGACATCAAAATCGGCATCCGCCAAAGCTCGCGTGAAATTAGCTTCGAGTCAGCACAGTCTGCATCAGAGGTTGAATCACTAGTAGCCCAGGCTTTAGAAGCCGGCGCCAAAGTGTTGAAGCTAGTCGACAACAAGGGGCGCCTGTTTGTGGTTCCAACTGATGCACTCGCCTACGTAGAAATCGGCGAAGAAGAAACTCGTCGAGTTGGATTTATTGCCTAATGGACTTCATTTCACTTCTAAACGTTCTATTTATTGTCATCTATGCCGGAATCCTTGGTCTAGTTGCACCATACGTTGGCATCAAGAGCGATAACTATGGTTCGTTAGTACCCACCGCACTTGGCGTTATCTCGGGAAGCCTGCTTTGGACTCTAGGAACTTGGGTTGGTTTGCACTACGACCAGGTTTGGATTTGGCTAATTGTGATGCTGGGAATGCCGGCCGCGATTTGGTTTGGTGCAAAGTACATTCAGAAGCGTCGTGAAGCTGGCAAGTCGTTGAAGCCTGCTTCAAAAAAAGATAGCTCGGCTAAAGACGACATCATCACCCTTAGCGCATAAAAAACTAGGCAGTTAGCCCAAGCGCATCCATGCGCATGGTGTGAGCACCGATGAGTTCGGTAATCAAAGGTTCGAGCTTTGAGTATGAAGCCAGGTTAACGGCCCGTTCTTCATCAAGCGACAATTTCTTGGTCTTGGCAATACCGGCAAGCTTGCGGTTATCAAATGCTGCACGAAGCTCCAGCAAAACGTCACCCATGATGCGGCGGCCCCAAAGCGCCAACCTTGAACCAAGCTGGGCATCGCGTGCCATCGATTCAATCAAAACCTTCTTGGCAAACGCCTCGAACTTGGTGTCTTTCAAGGCCTTTTCTACTTCGGCGCGAGTAATTGGATCAAGCCCAATTGCCAGTCGACGATAGAAATCATCGAGCAGTCCAGAAACCAAATAAATCTTGATTACAGTCTCGTACCAGTCGAGTCCATGGGTGCGCGAGTGAAAAGTTTCGATTCGCTCAACGAAAGGGTCCATGGCATCGGTTGGGTCAATACCCATCGCAGCAATCTTCTTGGAAATTGCGCGGTACTTTTCAAAACTCTTTGCCGCAGCCTCGCCCAGTTCGGCCTTGTACTGAGTATTTGGCGAGTACTTCAACTCGCTGGTCAGGATTTCAAACTGGCTGAGTTGCAGATATGCCAACTGGCCAAGGAAAACCTTTGGTTCCGGTGTGTATGGCTTAAGGTTTACCTTTTCGGTATTGCGAGCGCCTCGCTCCTCACGCGCAGGCAATGTGAAATTGCGGGCGGTGGTACGCAGACGCTTCAACCATTCGAACACGTCAACAAGGATAACCTCTAGCCTTCGGCCCATCTAGTAAACAGCCAAAATACCGCCCAGTAGACTGGTCAAGACTTAGGAGCAATTTGAATTTCAAGGAATTAGGCATTGATCAGGACATCGTTGATGCCCTCGAGAGCCGAGGCATCACCAGTCCGTTTCCGATTCAGGAACAGGCTATTCCGCTTGCACTGACCGGCCAAGACATCATCGGTCAGGCAAAGACCGGTACCGGTAAGACTCTGGGCTTTGGTTTGCCTCTGTTGCAGAGTCTGGGGATTAACCCAGAACTTGGCGCGAAAGCCCTTGTCGTGGTGCCAACTCGCGAACTAGCAATCCAGGTTGCCGATGATCTAAAACTTGCTTCAGCGAACCGATCAACTCAGGTAGCTGCAATTTACGGTGGTAAGTCCTACGAAGAACAGGTGGCCGAAATTAACGCCGGCGCTCAGGTGATCGTTGGAACCCCGGGTCGTTTGATTGACCTTTCCAAGCAGAAGCTTCTAGATCTAAGCAACATTCGGTTCATGGTTCTTGATGAAGCAGACGAAATGCTTGACCTAGGTTTCTTGCCAGACGTTGAAAAACTTTTTGCCTACACACCAGATGGTCGACAGACAATGTTGTTCTCGGCAACAATGCCAGGCACCATCGTGACCATGGCGCGCAAGTACCAAAACCGTCCAGTGCACATTCGCACTAATGACCCCGATGAAGGCCAGACCAAGGCAGACATCAAACAATTCATTTACCGAGCACACGCTCTGGATAAAGATGAAGTTGTTGGTCGCATTTTGCAGGCCGAGGGTCGCGGCAAGACTGTAATCTTTACCAAAACCAAGCGTCAGGCTTCAAAGGTTTCTGAAGAACTTATTGACCGCGGTTTCAATGCCTGTGCTTTGCACGGAGACATGACCCAAGAAGCACGCGAGCGTTCGATGGCTGCGTTCCGCGCAGGGAAAAAAGATATCCTGGTGGCTACAGAGGTTGCTGCTCGAGGAATTGACGTTGACGATGTTACCCACGTAATCAACTACACAATTCCTGAAGATGAAAAGGCTTACCTACACCGCGTTGGTCGCACCGGTCGCGCAGGTCGTACCGGTATCGCAGTAACTTTTGTTGACTGGGAAGATTTGACCCGCTGGACTCACATCAACACCGCATTGGAATTTGGCCAGCCAGATCCAACTGAAACTTATTCGAGCTCCGCTCACCTATTTGCCGATCTTGATATTGCGGCCGGCACAAAGGGCCGCATTGCAAAGAGCAAGCGACCAGAGGGTTGGAAGCCTGGCGATGATGAAAAGCCTCGAGCTAACAGCGGCCGACCTGGTGGTCAGTCATCTCGTGGTCAGAAGAGTGGCGCAAACCGTGGCGATAAAGATCGTCACCGCGGTGGGAATCTTCCTAAAAAGGGAGATTCATCCAATACCAAAAACTCTCGGAACGAAGCCAATGGGGATGCGCCAAAAACCGAATCACACGGCGGTGGCGAACACAAACGTCCGCCGCGTCAGCGTAATCGCACTAAGGGCGGCAAGCCCGCTGCCAACTAAGCAGCGACTTAACTAATTCCGTTTTCTTGGCGGTAAACCGCAACCAAAGCATTGGCGTGACCATGACCGATTTCATGTTCGGTCTTGAGCCAGTTAACCGCTTCCATGTGCTTCATGGATTTAGTGGCCTTGAGTAATTTCATCCAGTGCTCGATTGGCTTGCCGTACTTTTTTTCGATCGAAGGAAAGTAAGACTTTGGTCCCATTACTTTTTCTGCCAATTTAAATCTCCCTTGATTTTCCGGCGTGAATTACAAGATAGCTTTTGAGCCCGTTCCGGCTGACAAAATTCTTTCAAACATTTCAGGGGACGTGGTGTTTTCGCCCAGGCGATTCGGTTTGCCGTGAATACCGTGATAGTCACTTGAGCCAGTGTGAATCAGATCGTGCTTTCGAGACAACATCAAGAGCCATTCGCGGGCAACCTCTGGTACCTCACGGTGGTGCACCTCAAAACCCGCAAGACCTGCATCGATGAGTTTTTCAAAATGCTCTTCAGGCAAATCTCCCCTAGAGGCGTTTGATCCAACGTCCGTCAACGGGTGCGCAATTATGGGAACACCCCCTGCTTCGCGAATCAATTTGATTGCATCGAAAGTATCGGTGGTTTCGGTTGCTATGTAATAAGGACCATGTTTATCGAGCACGCCCCTGAACGCCTCGGCGCGGTCTGCGACTACACCCATTTTGACCAAGGCATCTGCGATTGCTGGGCGCCCAATGGTTGCACCATCTTCTAGCATTTCCAAAACCAAATCCCAGGTGATTGGAAAATCCTTGGCCAACTTGTCAGTTATACCCATTGCTCGAATTTCGCGAGAGCCCACGGTGTCATGTAACTCATCACTAAGCGGTTTATAGTTTGGATCCGGCAAATAGGCCAGCATGTGAACGCTGATAAATCGGTTGCGATCACCAACCTTTACCTTGGCTCGAGTTGTCACCTCAATGCCTGGCACAAAACCGATACCCAACCGGGCGGCCGCCTCAGCGCCTTCTGCCCATCCATTTGTGGTGTCGTGATCGGTAAGGGCAAGGATATTTACGCCAGCAGCAGCAGCGTGTTCAAAGACCTCAGTAGGTGACTCTTTCCCATCTGAACGGGTTGAGTGCGAGTGCAGGTCGATGATTGACATAGTCAAAGGATAAAGGAGTGCTCAAATAAAAATGGTGACAAGATAAAGGAATGAGAACTCGCACCCCGCAGAACCGCAAATTCCTTGAATACATGGGTGCCAACTGGGCCAGCCAAAAGCAAACGCTGCCCAAAAAATCTGCGGTTGCAAAATTCGCCGCCGCTCGCCGAGAAACTGTTGCAAAAAAATTCAAGGGCCAGATTCTGATTTTTGAAGCTGGTGCGGCAAAGGTGCGTTCTAACGACACCGATTACATGTATCGGGCCCACAGTGCGTTCTCTCACCTAACCGGTTGGGGATCTGCCACCGTTCCAGATTCCGTTCTGGTCATTGATGCCCGAGGAAAATCCGCAAAGGCCACTTTGTTTTTGCGCGAGACCGCAGGTCACGAAAGCGATGAATTTTTTGCCAATGCCGCCATCGGTGAATTTTGGGTTGGCAAGCGACCAAGCCTTGCCCAGGTGTCAGCACTGCTTGATATTCAGACCCGGTCACTAAGGGAATACAAGTCCTTTGTTAAGGAATTACCGAAGCAAAAAATTCGCAACCTCAATAAAGATGCTGAAGTTTCTGAGTTTGTTTCTGAATTGCGCTTCGTCAAAGATGCTTACGAGATTGCCGAAATGCGTAAAGCTGTGGCGGCTTCAGTGAAGGGTTTTGAATCTGCGGCACGCAGCCTGAAGCAAGCGGTGGGGCATCCGCGGGGGGAGCGAATCGTTGAGACAGCTTTTTATGCACAGGCCCGTGTAGAAGGTAACGGCTTGGGCTACGAAACTATCGCTGCCTCAGGTCCTCACGCCTGCACACTGCACTGGATAACCAACGATGGTCCAGTCAATAAAAACGATTTGATCTTGCTTGACGCCGGAGTTGAGGTTGACAGCCTTTACACAGCAGATGTCACTCGCACACTGCCTGTTTCCGGAAAATTCACCGAGATCCAACGCAAGATTTATGACGCAGTACTTGAGGCTGCGGATGCAGCTTTTAAAGTTGCCAAGCCTGGAGTGAAATTCAGCGACATTCACCAGGCCGCCATGAATGTTATTGCCAAGAAAACAGCAGAGTGGGGTCTAATCAACATCACTGCCGAAGAATCGATCAAGCAGGATATTCAACTGCACCGCCGCTGGATGGTGCATGGAACCAGCCACCACCTAGGCATTGATGTTCACGACTGCGGTCAGGCTAGACGCGAAATGTACATGGATGGCATTTTGCAGCCGGGCATGGTTTTCACAATCGAACCAGGTCTGTACTTCCACCAGGACGACCTTTCGGTACCCAAGGAATATCGGGGTATCGGTGTGCGCATTGAAGACGATGTGTTGGTTACCAAGAACGGTGTTGAAAACCTGAGCGCAGCCCTGCCGCGTAAATCAAAAGACGTCGAAAAGTGGTTGGCGAAACTCAGTTAGTTTCTTTTTTGCTTTTCTTAGCCGCCGGGGTCTTCGACTCCGAGCTGTGATCAGGAATCGCGCGAGCCTGATCGGCCAAAGCGGCAGGAACCTGAACCTGATACTTGGAAGCAACCACGCTTGATTGCGAGACGAAGCCGCGCTTGTTGCGAGACATCGAATAACGAATCACATTGAATAACATTCCAAGGCCCGCACCAATCACTACCGATTGGCCAACCCCAGAGGTGGCGTTGACTAACTCTGCCTGAGTGGTTGCCGAGCCGCCGCCAAAAATCAACCCAAAGGCAAGACCAACCCAAGAACCGGTCACTGCTCCCCCGATGGCAAGGCGTGCATAGGTAACTTTGCCGCGAATGCGCTCAACGGTGCGAAGGTCTGAACCAACAATTGCAACGGAGCCGGCAGGAAAATTGTGCTTCAGCAGATTGTCCACGAAGGCCAAGGCATCGTTGTACTGCTTGAAATTTGCAATTACTTCACCTTGCGGCATTACGGCTGGTTGATTACGTGGGGTTCGCTTATTGTTCACAAAACTCATTCTGGCACGCCTTCAACCTCTCGTCTAAGGTTGTATGGTGAGCGCTTCGAGAGTATTTATCGCCAGATTGGCTGGCTGTGGCGTCTTTGACCCAGCGGGAGACCGCGTTGGAAAAGTCATCGACGTTCTTGTCGCGTACCGTAAATCGGGTTCACCAAAGGCCACCGGCATGATCGTCGAGATCAGCGGTCGTCGCAAAGTTTTTGTTCCAATCGCCCGCGTAACCTCAATCTCTGCCGGTCAGGTAATTACCACCGGCCTGATTGACCTTCGTCGTTTTGCCCAAAGTGGCCAGGAATTGCGCGTTATCGCCCAGCTTTTGGGTCGCAAGGTTCGCCTTTTGGATGGCACCGGTTCGGCAAACATTGAAGACCTGGCCATTGAGCAGGGCAAGAACAAGGAATGGACCGTTAGCGAGCTTTTCCTTCGCCGCCCAAAGACCTCCGCTTCGCCATTTGCCCGGGGTGCAACGGTGTTTGCTTCTTGGGAGCAGATTTCTGAAGACCATGAGGGTGATGAGGGCCAGACCGCCCAGCAGCTAATCGCCACCTACTCAGAGCTTCGACCAGCCGACCTTGCGTCTGCCCTTTTGGATTTGCCAGACGAGCGCATGCTCGAAGTCGCTGAAGAGCTCGATGACGAGCGTCTTGCCGATGTGCTTGAAGAGCTTCCTGAAGAAGAGCAGATCGACATCATTGCCGAACTCGATGACGAACGTGCCGCCGAGGTTCTTGATTTGATGGAACCAGATGACGCCGCCGACTTGATGGCAAACCTGCCTGAAGAGCGAAGCGAAGCAATTCTTGATCTGATGGATGAAGAAGAAGCTGAAGACATTCGAATGTTGATGCAGTTCGATGAATTCACCGCGGGTGGTTTGATGACCACCGAACCAATCATCTGTGCAGCGGATGCAACAGTTGCCGAAGCGATGGCGCTGATTCGTAAGAAAGAAGTTTCACCAGTGCTGGCTGCATCGGTGTTTGTAACTTTGCCACCTTACGAAACCGCTACCGGTCGCTACCTTGGCACCGTGCATTTCCAGAAGATGCTGCGCTACCCGCCTCACGAGCGTTTGAGCGTTTTGCTCGACGTTGAGTTGGAGCCGGTAAAGGCTGACACACACATCTCGGTAATTCACCGAACTTTTGCAAACTACAACCTTGTGGCTCTACCTGTTGTTGACGACGAACACCGACTGATCGGTGTGGTTACCGTGGACGACGTTCTAGACCACCTATTGCCCGATGACTGGCGAACCGAAGAGGAGGTGCACTAATGGCTAAGGTCAAGATTCGTTTGGATCGTCCAATTAGTAAGCGTGCGCGCCTGGTTCCAAAAATCACTATTGATCAGGAACGTTTTGGTCGTGCATCAGAAGCTTTCGCGCGCGCAATGGGTACCGGAGCATTCCTAATTGGCATGACCATCGTGGTTGCCATTTGGCTAACCTGGAACACTCTGGCACCAGAAGGCGCGCAGTTTGACCCTCGTGCTACCAACTTCACTTTGTTGACTTTGATTTTGTCGATGCAGGCCTCATACGCCGCACCGCTTATCTTGTTGGCGCAAAACCGCCAAGACGACCGCGACCGCGTGAAGTTTGAGCAGGACCGTCAGCGAGCAGAGCGAAACCTAGCCGACACCGAATACCTGGCTCGCGCAGTAGTTGCACTTCGTCTTGCAATTGAAGATCTTGCAACCAAGGATTTTGTGCGCGATGAACTTCGCGATCTCTTGAAGGAAATTCTGGATGAGCGCAAGCGCGATTAAGCGTGCGCTCGACAAAGTCATTGACCCAGAGCTTCGCCTGCCAATCACCGACCTCGACATGGTTGAGATTAGCGAAACCAACGTCACCGTAAAACTCACTGTCGCCGGTTGCCCTGCTGCGCAAAAGATTGAAGCCGATGTGCGCGCTGCCGTTGCACAGTTTGGCACCCAGGTGACCATGTCTGTGATGAATCAAACCGAACGCGATGCGCTAAAAGCAAAGCTGCGAAATGGCAAAGCCCCAAGGCAGAATCCTTTTGATGCAGATACCTTGACCCGGATCTACCTTGTTGGTTCGGGTAAGGGTGGGGTGGGTAAGTCATCGGTGACTGCGAACCTGGCAGTATCGCTTGCCGACCAGGGCTACCGCGTTGGTTTGGTTGATGCGGATATTTTTGGTTTCTCAATTCCTGGACAACTTGGCATCACCGATAAACCAACTCGAGTTGATGAAATGATTTTGCCGCCGGTTGCATTTGGCGTGAAAGTAATTTCAATCGGTATGTTTCTCGACGAAAACAAACCGGTTGCCTGGCGCGGGCCAATGCTGCACCGCGCGATTGAGCAATTTATTTGCGATGTCTACTGGGGTGATCTTGATTTTCTGCTGATTGACATGCCACCCGGCACTGGTGATGTTGCCATTAGCCTTGGCCAGCTTTTGCCAACTGCAAAAACAATTGTCGTGACCACCCCGCAGATTGCGGCGGCCGAGGTTGCCGAAAGATCAGGTGCCGTGGGCTTGCAAACTGGCCAGAGCATTCTGGGCGTGATTGAAAACATGAGTTGGCTCGTGCAGCCAGACGGCAGCAAACTAGAGCTCTTCGGAAACGGGGGCGGCCAAGATGTTGCCGCAAGACTAAGCGCGCTCTCAAACGCAGAAGTTCCTGTCCTTGGCCAAATTCCGCTCAGCATTGCGCTTCGCGAAGGTTCAGATGCCGGTAGCCCAATTACCATCAGCAACCCAAGCGACACTGCCGCCAGCGCCATCCGTGAAATTGCTGAGAAGATCAGCCAAGACAGGATCGGACTGGCCGGTAAAAAGCTTAGAGTTAGCCTGTGAGTGAAACCAGCATCCAGGCCCTAGTT
>JACCED011649379.1_pt1 | contig 27923 bp, 17 predicted proteins | sample 7455021 | NCBI WGS metagenome assembly JACCED01 (sample SAMN15323456, study PRJNA562643) | freshwater metagenome | isolation source: river surface water | place: USA:Blue River Watershed | collected 2017-08-19 | reverse complement strand
TTGCGCAGGAAAAAGCTCCGGCAGGGATTGGCGCTGAACCGAATTGGAACGTGCAGATGCTCGGCGACGGCAACGTCTCCTTCATCGCCGGCTCCCGGCCTGTCTTGACCTATCAGCATGCGACGGAAACGCGGTCCGGCCTCGATCCTGCCTATGCGCGCGGGGGGTTCCTGCATCCGCTCTTCACGCCCTCCGGCGTGCAGCTGAGCGACAGTTTCCCCGCCGACCACCCGCATCATCACGGCATCTGGACGGCGTGGTCAGCCGTGGAGTGGAACGGGCTCACTCCTGATTTCTGGAATGTGGGCAAGAGGACCGGCGGAGTGCGCGTGCGGTCAAAGCCTCGCCGGAGTGACGACGGAAAATTCATCGAATGCGCGTTGGAGGCGTTCGCCGTCACCCCCGGCGGCGAAGTGGTCGTCCTTCATGAGACGTGGAAGATCACTCCGCTCGCCAGCAGTCCGCGTGCGCACCGGTTCGACCTGGAGATCAACCAGCGCAACGTCAGCGCCCACGAGTTGCGGCTCAAGGCCCATCACTACGGGGGTCTGGGGCTGCGCGGCCGACCTGACTGGACCCACGACCTTCCGTACGCCGCCCAGTTGCGCTTCCTGACCTCAAACGGCACTTCGGACCGCGCCAAGGGGGACGGTGAACAGGCACGGTGGTTCTACTTCGGGGGTCCTTCGCCGAAGGGCCAGGTCGGCTACGCCGTGCTCCACCTAGCCGACAGCCCGACGCAGTTCACCCGATTCAATCCCAAGGATCCTTTCGTGGCCTTCACCCCGGTCAAAAAGGGCCCGCTGACGATCGCCCCCGATGGCAAGCTGACGATGCGCTATCGCATCCTCCTCATCGACGGCCCACCGGACGCTGCGGAGCTGGAGGCGGAATGGCGTGCCGCCATCAAGGGCTGATGCCTTTTCCGACGATTTGAGTTTCTTTTCCCCTCATTTCAAAAATGAGCGTTTTACCTGCCTTGGTTTTTGTCATCTTCGGCCTTAGATGAAGCACCGATGAGGCTAGCCCCCGCCCTACTGTCCGTCCTTTGCGCGACCCTTGCCGACGCCGCGGCGACGCTGAGCTTCAACCGCGACGTCCGCCCGATCCTCTCCGACCGCTGCTACGGCTGCCACGGGCCTGACTCCAACAAGGGACGCAAGGCGGGCCTGCGACTGGACGAACCCGCGGGCGCGACGAAGGAGCTCAAGAGCGGGGAGCGGGCGATCATCCCGGGCGACATCGAGAACAGCGAGATGGTGCGCCGCATGCTCAGCACGGACCCCGATGAGATCATGCCGCCGCCGGAACTGGACCGCCCCCTGACGAAGGAGCAGCGCGACGTGCTCATCCGCTGGATCAGGGAAGGCGCTAAATATGAACCGCACTGGGCCTTCGTGCCGCCCACGAAGTCCGCTCCGCCCGCCGCCGGAGAAGGCTGGGCCCTCGATCCGATCGACCGCTTCGTCGCGGCGGCGGCCGACAAGGCGGGCCTTCAGCCCAGGCCCGAGGCCGATCGCGCGACCCTGCTGCGCCGTCTCCATCTCTCCGTGACCGGACTTCCTCCCTCGCCCGAGGAGACCGACGCCTTTCTGGCTGACAAGTCGCCGGACGCCTACGCTCGACGCGTCGACGCACTGCTGGCCTCGCCCCGCGCGGCCGAACATCAGGCGGTGGCCTGGCTGGACCTCTCGCGCTACGCCGACACCTGGGGCTACACGGGCGACAAGCCGATGTTCGCGTGGCCCTGGCGCGACTGGGTGCTCAACGCCATCAGGAGCAACATGCCCTACGACCGGTTCATCACCGAACAGGTCGCCGGCGACATGCTCCCCGACGCGACTCAGTCCACCCGGGTGGCGACCGCTTTCAACCGGATCCACCGCATGACGTACGAGGGCGGATCCATCGCCGAGGAGTTCCGCCAGGACGGCATCGCCGACCGTGTCGCGACCGCCGGCTACGCCTTCCTCAGCCTGACGCTCGACTGCGCCAAGTGCCATGACCACAAATACGACCCGATCTCCCAGAGGGACTTCTTCGCCATGGCCGCGATGTTCGGAGACCTGGATGAGAACGGGCTGCTCGATTTCCACGGCGCCCAGCCCTCGCCTGTCATGCGTCTCTACACGCCGGATGAAGAGGCCAAGGAGAAGGAGCTCATCGCAGCGGTACGTCAGGCCGAGGCGCGGCATTCGATGAGCGTAAACGGCATCCGCCCCGACGCCCCGCTCAGCACGGTCGCCCTGCCCGCCCCCGAAGCCCATTACCCCTTTGAGTCACTGACCAAGACCGGCGTCGAGAACGTCGTTCCGGGCGGCAAGCCGGCCACGTTCGAACGCGCCCGCGGCGACCAGCTCGGCCAGGTGGAACTTTGCGAGGGCGTCGTCGGCAAGGGACTGTCCTTTGACGGCGACGGCGGGCTGATGCTCGCCGGGCTGGAGAAGTTCGACCGGTTCACCCCCATCACCTTCTCGGCCCAGGTGCGTCTCGGGGAGAAGAACTCCCGGGCCACGCTGCTGCACGGCACGGGTTTCTACACCGGCGAAGGCGATGCCTCCGGCCTTGAACTGCTGATCGACAAGGGACGCCTCCGGTGGAGCGCCATCCACCTCTGGCCCGGCTCCGCCGCTTCCGTCGAGACCGAGGACGAGCTGCCCGTCGGCCGCTGGTTCAGACTGACCGTCACCTACGACGGCTCCTCGGAGGCATCAGGTCTCCGCATCTACCTCGACGGACGGTCGGTGAAGTCCTCCGTCCTTCGTGATTCACTCGACGCGCCTTTCCGTCTCAACCTGCTGGAGCTCGGCAGCCGGTCACGCGACTCCGGCTTCCGCAACGGCAAGATGGACGAAGTGAAGATTTGGCGCACGGCCCTCACCGCCGCCGAGGTCGCCGTCGAACACGGGATCGCCCCGGCCTCGCTCGATTCGGCCGTCGCTGATGACCATCGCCTGCGTCGCGAGTGGAAGCCATGGATCGAATCCTTCGAAGCCCTCCGTGCCGCCCGCCGTGCCCTGAACGACCATCAGGCCAAGGCCCCGGAATTCTCCGTGATGCGGCGTTCGAAGAACGCTCCCCCGACTTTCGTCCTGACGCGCGGGGAATACGACAAGCCTGACAAGACCAAGCCGGTGAGCGCAGGCGCGCCCGAGGCCGTGCTGGCCTGGGATCCCGCCCTGCCCCGGGACCGGCTTGGACTCGCCCGCTGGCTCACCCACCCTAAGCAACCTCTGACCTCCCGTGTCCTCGTGAACCGCGTCTGGACGCAGCTCTTCGGTCAGGGGCTGGTCACCACCGGCGAAAACTTCGGCCTGATGGGAGACCTGCCGACGCATCAGGAGGTGCTCGACACCCTGGCCTCCGACTTCGTGCAGGGCGGTTGGGACGTCCGGGCGCTCATGCGACGCATTCTGCTCAGCGCCACCTTCCGTCAGGACTCGACGCCCTCCAAGGAGCACCGTGAGAAGGACCCCTCGAACCGGCTGCTCGCGCGCGGTCCCGTGGTCCGGCTGCCGGCGGAGACGCTGCGAGACCAGGCGCTGCAGGCGAGCGGGCTGCTCAAGGAGCGATTCGGCGGAGCGAGCGTGCAGGAGCACGAGCCTTACCGCAGCGTCTACGTCTTCCGCAAGCGCACCGCCCCGCCCGACAGCATGCTGATCTTCGACGCGGGCTCGCGCGAGACCTGCCAGCCCAAGCGCCTGACGACCAACACGCCCTTGCAGGCCCTCGTGCTGCTCAACAATCCGACCTTCGTCAGCGCGGCGGCGGGAGTCGCCCGTCGTGCCGCGGCCGCCGGCCAGGACGATGACGCGCGCATCACGTTCGCCTTCAGACTACTGTGCGGTCGCGAGCCCGAGGACGTCGAACTCACGGCCTTGCGGGATCTGCTCCGCCAACGCCGTGCCGAATTCGCGGCCGATCTGGTCGCGGCCGGCAAGGTCCTCGGCATCAAGCCGACGCCCCCTCCGCCCGCACCCCCCAAGGGCAAGGCGGCCAAGGATAAGAAGAACGCCGCGGAGCCGAAAGATGCCATCCCACCCAAGGCGGCTCAGGCGCCGGCGCCCAAGGGCGACCCGGACATTGCGGCGCTCGCTCTCGTCGCCTCCACCATCATGGCGAGCGACGCCTTCGTGACCTCCCGTTGAACCCATGAGCCCTTTCATCCCCTCCTACGATGACCTGATGCGGCCGACGCGCAGGCACTTCCTCGGGACCTCCGCCCTCGGCATGGGCGCCCTCGCCCTCCGGCACCTCACCCCTGAAGCCGCCGCGGCGGAAAAGGCCGCCCGCACTCACTTCCCCGCCAAGGCCAAGCGGGTCATTTACCTGTTCCAAGCGGGCGGTCCCTCCCAGTTCGAGACCCTCGACCCCAAGCCGTTGCTGCGGGAAAAGCACGGTCAGGACCTTCCCGATTCGGTGCGCAAAGGACAGCGGCTCACCGGCATGAGCGGCAACCAGTCGCGACTGCCCCTCGCCGGCTCCTTCACCGAATTCAAGAAATACGGCCGGAGCGGAGTCGAGTATTCCGACATCATGTCCGAGACCGGCGCGATGGCCGACGACATCTGCGTCATCCGCTCGATGCACACCGAGGCGATCAACCACGACCCCGGCATCACCTTCTTCTGTTCCGGAAGCCAGATCGCCGGACGCCCCTCGATGGGCGCCTGGGCCTCCTATGGGCTGGGCAGCATGAACGAGAACCTGCCCGCCTTCATCGTCCTCGTCTCGCAGGACGCCACCAAGGACCAGCCGCTCTATTCCCGTCTCTGGGGCTCGGGCTTCCTGCCCTCCGAGCATCAGGGCGTGCAGTTCAAGGCCGGCAAGGAGCCCGTGCTGTTCCTCACCAACCCGGAAGGCGTCTCCCCGCACGCCCGGCGCGGCATGCTCGACGCCTTGGGCAAGCTCAACGGCGTGCAGCGCGCCAACGAGCTCGACCCCGAAGTCGACGCGCGCCTCGCCCAGGCCGAGATGGCCTACCGCATGCAGACCAGCGTGCCTGAAGTCACCGACATCTCCGGCGAATCGAAAGAGACCCTCGAGATGTACGGCGAAAGCGTCAACCAGCCCGGATCCTTCGCCGCCAACTGCCTGCTCGCCCGACGTCTCATCGAGAAGGGCGTGCGTTTCGTGAACCTCTTCCATCAGGGCTGGGACAATCACGGCGGACTGCCCGGCGGCATCCGGCGGCAGTGCAAGCAGACGGACAAGCCCGCCGCGGCCCTGCTGAAGGACCTCAAGCGTCGCGGACTGCTTGAGGACACGCTGGTCGTCTGGGGCGGTGAATTCGGACGGACGGCCTACTGCCAGGGCAAGATGACCAAGGACAACTACGGCCGCGACCATCATCCGCGCTGCTTCTCCATGTGGATGGCCGGCGGCGGCGTGAAGGGCGGCCACGTCCACGGCGCGACCGACGACTTCGGCTACAACATCGCCTCCGACGGCGTGCACGTGCACGACCTGCACGCGACCATGCTCCACCTGATGGGCGTCAACCACGAGCGTCTCACGTTCAAGTTCCAGGGCCGCTACTACCGTCTCACCGACGTCCATGGGCACGTGGTGAAGCCGGTCCTGGCCTGAACGGTTGACTGACGGGCCGCCCCACCGCACGGTCGGCCGATGTCCGAACGCAAGGAGAGCGCGGCCTCCCTCCCGGCCTTCCGGCGCTATCTGGCTTCGGTGCTTTTCGGCACGCTCGCGATCCAGGTGCAGGCGGTCGCGGTCGCCTGGCAGGTGTATGAGCTCACCAAGGACCCCCTCGCCCTCGGCGCCATCGGCCTGGCGGAAGTCATCCCGTTCGTCTGCTCCGTGCTCTTCGCGGGCCACGTGGCGGACACCCGCGACCGGCGGCTCGTGGCGGCGATCTCCCTCACGGCGATGCTGCTGCTGGGCGGGCTCCTGCTCCTGCCCGGACTGGTCGAGGACTTCCCCTTTCCCCTCCTGCTGCTTTACGCCGTGGTGACGTTCGGCGGAGTCGCCCGCAGTTTCCTGACCACCGCGCGCCAGGCACTCATCGGCGAAGTGGTGCCCCACTCGCTGCTGGGCGACGGCGTCCGCTGGCGCAACGCGGTCTTTGAAGGTTCATGCGTGGTCGGACCGGCCTTGGCCGGCCTGCTCTGGGCCGCGGGCGGCCCCACCCTCACCTACTCGGTGATGACCGGGTTCTTTGCGTTGTCGCTGGCGGGATGCCTGGCGATCGACGTCCCGAAATCACTCCGGACCCGCGAGCCGGAGCCTGTGCTTCGGAGCCTGCGCGCAGGCATCGACTTCATGCTGGGGCGACGCCTGCTCCTGGGCGCTTTCACGCTCGACCTTTTCGCCGTGCTCTTCGGCGGCGCCGTGGCGCTGCTTCCGGTCTTCGCCGCCGAAATCCTGCACGTCGGACCGGTGGGGCTAGGACTCCTCCGGGCGGCGCCCTCGCTGGGGGCGGTCCTGATGTCGGTCATCATGCTGGCCCTTCCGCCCGTCCGTCGGGCCGGCCCCCTGCTCTACGCGTCCTTCGCCGTGTTCGGTCTGGCCACGATCGCCTTCGGACTGTCGACGTCCTTCATGCTTTCGTGCCTGTTCCTGCTGATCATCGGCGGCGCCGACGCGGTGAACGTGATCATCCGCCAGACCATCCTCCAGACCGGCACGCCTCCCGCGCTCATGGGCCGGGTGTCGGCGGTGACGGCGGTCTTCATCGGATGCTCGAACGAGCTCGGCGCCTTCGAATCAGGCGCCGCGGCCCGCCTTCTGGGAACAGTGGGCGCCGTGGTCTTCGGCGGAGTGGCGACATTCGGAGTGATGGCCGGCGTGGCCTGGCGTTTCCCTGAGATTTGGCGCCTGGACCGCATCGCCCCTGACCAGCGCTGACCCTCTGCGGGCTTGTCTCGGCGGCAGGTATTGAGTCCTATTGCCGCACCCCATGAGACTCCTCCTAGCCCTGCTGGCCGTCGCGCTGACGCCTCTGCCATCTTTCGCCGCCGATCCGAAGGCCAAGGCCCCTGCGCCGAAGCCCAAGTCGCTCGACGACCAGTATGTCCTGACCGCCGACTCCCAGGAGCAGCCCGGCGTCCCCAAGGGCGAGGTGATGGAGTTCGAGCTGCCCGACTCCAAGGCCTTCCCCGGCTACCCCCGCAAGTGGGCTCTCTACATCCCCAAGCAGTATGACGGCGCCAAGCCCGCCTGCCTGATGGTCTTCCAGGACGGACTCGGCTACTCCTCCCGGACCGGCGCCTGGCGCGTGCCCACGGTCTTCGACAACCTCATCCACAGGAAGCAGATGCCCGTCACGATCGGGCTCTTCATCAACCCCGGTTTCGTGCCGGACGCGAAGAACCCCAAGGGCAAGGACGCCAAGGGCCGCCCGCTGGGGAAGTCCAACCGCTCCTTCGAATACGACAGCGTGACGCCGCTCTACGCGCAGTTCCTCATCGAGGAGATGATTCCGATGGTCGAGGCCAAGGGCTATAAGATCTCCAAGGACCCGGCGCACCGCGCCATCGCCGGCGCCTCCTCCGGCGGCATCTGCGCCTTCAACGCCGCCTGGCACCGCCCCGATCAGTTCAGCAAGGTCTTCACCACCATCGGCAGTTTCACCAAGATCCGCTGGAACATCAGCGGCGGCAAGGAGACCGGCGGCGACGTCTACCCGGACTGGGTGCGGCAGAATCCCCGCAAGAACATCCGGGTCTACCAGCAGGAGGGCTCCAACGACCTGCTCAACGAGCATGGCAGCTGGCCCGAGGCCAACCGCAAGATGGCCGCGGCGCTCAAGGAGAAGGGCTACGACCACGTCTACGTCGAGGGCGAAGGCACCCACAACTCAAAGCACGGAGCCATGCTCCTGCCCGAAGCCCTGCGCTGGCTCTGGCGTGATGTCCGCTGATACGATGCGACGCCTGCTGCCCCTGCTCGCCCTCTGCGCACCGGTCCTCGCGGCGGAGGACGGCTTCCGCCCGATGCTCGACCCGCAGCTCTCGCAATGGGAGAAGTGGCTCGGGCCGGTGCACCGCGACTTCGAGGTCCCAGGCTACGTGCGCGGCAAGACGGCCAAGGAGGATCCGGTCCTGGGGCTCAACAACGATCCGCTGAAGGTCTTCACGACCCGACAGGAGGACGGCGAGACGGTGCTGCACATCACGGGACAGGTGTTCGGCGCCCTCACGACGCTCGCGTCCTACGAGAACTTCCACCTTAAGACGGAACAACGCTGGGGAGAGAAACGTTGGGTGCCCCGGGCCGACAAGATCCGGGACAACGGCATACTCATCTTCTGCGTCGGGGAGCACGGCGCGCAGGGCAAATACTGGATGCGGAGCCAGGAGCTCCAGGTCCAGGAAGGCGACATCGGCGACTGGTGGCCCCTGGCCGGCGCCATGGCCGAGATACCGATCCGCACCGACGACCCGGTCAAGACGCGCGTCTACGACCCCAAGGGCAAGGTCACGACGGTCACGGCCCGCGTCTGGCACGGCACGGAATACCCCGAGAAGCCTTTCGGCGAGTGGAACGTCATCGAATGCTTCGCCCTCAACGGCGATGCGGTGTTCCGTTTCAACGGCCGGACGGTGAACGTGCTTTTGAACTCCCGTTACCGGGAGAAGGGCTCCACGGCCGAGATTCCGCTGCGTTCCGGCAAGATCCAGATCCAGTCCGAGGCCGCGGAGTGCCATTACCGCCGGATGGTCATACGTCCGCTCAAGGCCTGGCCCACCGAGCTGGCCGGTGACGTCCCGGCCTCGTCCGGACGCTGAGGGATGCTCTCGCTCACGCGCATCTCCAAGTCCTTCGGAGGGCTTCCTGTCCTCCAGGAGGTCTCACTGGAGATCGCGGCGGGCGAGGTCCACGCGCTGATGGGAGAAAACGGCGCCGGAAAGTCCACGCTCATGAAGGTGGCCGCCGGACTGCACGCCCCGGACGGCGGAACGATGCGGCTCAAGGGCGCCGATTTCGCGCCCGATTCGCCGCACGCGGCCCTCCTCGCGGGCGTGGCGATGATCCACCAGGAACTCATGCCCATCCCGGACATGACCGTGGGCGAGAACGTCCTGCTCGGCATCGAGCCCTGCGGACCGCTCGGACTGGTCGACCGTGCGCAGGTGCTGGAACGCGCCCGCACCCTGCTGGCCGAACTGGAATCCGACCTCAGCCCCGACGCCCCCATGCGGAGCCTGAGCGTGGGACAGACGCAGGTGGTGGAGATCGCCAAGGCGCTCGGACGGAATGCGGACGTGCTGCTGATGGACGAGCCCACGGCGGCCCTTTCGGACCACGAGGCGACGGCGCTCTTCCGCGCCATCGGCAGGCTCAAGGCGCGCGGCGTGGCGGTGGTGTACACGACGCACAAGATGGACGAGGTGTTCCGCCTGGCCGACCGCATCACGGTCCTGCGGGACGGCCGCCACGTCATCACGTCGCCCTCCTGCGAACTCGACCAGGAGCGCCTCATCGCCCACATGGTCGGGCGACCGATTTCCGAAATCTTCCCGGCACGGGGCAAGGTCGCTCCGGAAGTCGTCCTGAGCGTGCGCAATCTCTCCCGCAAAGGGGCGTTCCACGATGTGAGCTTCCACATCCGCAAGGGCGAGGTGCTCGGACTGGCCGGACTGATGGGCGCAGGCCGGACGGAGGTCGCCTCGGCGGTCGCTGGACTGACGCCCGCGGATTCCGGAGAAATGCGCCTCGGCGATCGGGAATTCCGTCCCGCCACGCCGCACGAGGCCCTGGCGGCCGGGGTGGCCATGGTGACCGAGGACCGCAAAGGCATGGGCATCATCCCCGTCCTCCCGGTACGCGAGAACATGACCCTCTCCGCCTTGGAGTCCATGAGTCCCGGAGGGCTGATCAACCGGACGGCGGAATCCGCCGCCGTCCAGGAGTGCATGCGCGCCTTCGGCGTGCGCGCATCCGGTCCGGAACAGCCCGTCGGACAGCTCAGCGGCGGCAACCAGCAGAAGGTGCTGATCGCCAGGGCTCTGCTCAACCGCCCGGAAGTCGTCGTGCTGGACGAGCCCACGCGCGGCATCGACGTCGGCGCCAAGGCCGAGATTTACTCGCTGGTCCGACGACTGACCGACGAAGGTCGCGCCGTGCTGCTCGTCTCATCCGAACTCCCGGAAGTCATCGCCCTCTCCCACCGGCTCCTCGTCCTTCGCCAGGGCAAGGTCGCCGCCGAGCTCGACGCCGCCACCGCCTCCCAGGAGGAAGTCCTCCGTCACGCCATGCCCCTCTGAGACCATGAACGCCCGCCTTGATCGCAGCCTTCTGCACCGCTTCGGCATCCTTCTCGTGCTCCTGGCCGTAGGCCTCGGCCTTTCCGTCGCCACCGACTCCTTCCTGACGGTCTCCAACCTCACCAATGTCGCCCGGCAGGTCTCCATCAACGGCATCCTTGCGGTCGGCGTGACCTTCGTCCTCCTGACCGGAGGAGTCGACCTTTCGCTCGGCTCGGTCGTGGCGCTGAGCGGCGTCGTCTGCGCGACCTTCGCCCATCCGTCCCCCGAGGGACATCCTCTTTTCCTGCCGGTCGCGGCGGGACTGCTGACCGGCGCCGCCTGCGGGCTGGTCAACGGCGGCCTCGTCACCCGAGGCCGCGTGGCGCCCTTCATCGTCACGCTCGGCATGATGACCGTGGCGCGCGGCCTGGCCCTCATCGTGAGCGGAGGACGGCCCGTGGCCGACATGTCCGAACGCCTCACCGCCCTCGCCGGCGACGTCAGGGGCGTGCCCATCCCCCTCCTCTGCTTCGTCGCCGTGGCCTTCATCGCCTGGTTCTTCCTGAAGCGGTTCCGGCTTGGAAGACATGTCTACGCCGTCGGCGGCAATGAGCAGGCCGCGCGCGCCGCGGGCATCTCCGTCGGCCGGGTGAAGCTGTTCGTCTACGCCCTGTGCGGCGTCATGGCCGGCCTCGCCGGCGTCGTCCTGGCGGCCCGCATCACCACCGGCCAGCCCAACGCTGGCGTGGCCTACGAACTCGACGCGATCGCGGCGGTGGTCATCGGCGGCACGAGCCTGTCGGGCGGGGTCGGGTCCGTGGCGGGCACGGTGCTCGGCGTCATCCTCATCGGCGTCATCAACAACGGCTTGGACCTGATGAGCGTGTCGTCCTACTACCAGCAGGTGGTCAAAGGGGTCATCATCGTGGGTGCGGTTTGGCTCGACCGTCGTCAGGCCCGGGCCTAAATCAGCGGGGTCATGCGATCCGCCCCGCTCCATGTTCTCGGCACCCTCGTGGCCGCCGCCCTTCTCGCCGTAGTCGGCTGCAAAAAGCAGGCCGAGAAGAAGCCCGGTGAACTCGTGATCGGCTTCTCTTCCCGCGACATGTCGGCGGAATACACCGCCCGCCTGTCGGAGTCGGTGGTCGCCCACGGCAAGACCCTGCCCGGTGTGAAAGTCATCATGGTCGACGCCCAGGCCGATGCGCAGCGCCAGATCAGCCAGGTCGAGAACTTCATCTCCCAGAAGGTCGACGCCATCGTCCTCAATCCCTGCGAGTTCGAAGCCTCCGCCCCGGCGGTCGAACGCGCCAAGGCGGCCGGCATCCCCATCGTCAACGTCAACCAGGTCACCAAGGTCGACGGAGACGCCTACGTCGGCTCCAACGACGAGGACGCGGGACGCATCGCCATGGAGGCGGTGGCCAAGAAGCTGAATGGCAAAGGCGGCGTGCTCATGATTCACGGCATCATGGGCACCTCCGCCCAGCTGCATCGCGAGAAAGGCGCCCGGGAGGTGCTCGCCCGGACCCCCGGACTCACGCTCGTCGACCACCAGACGGCCTCCTGGGAGCGAGCCAAGGCGATGTCCTTGATGGAAAACTGGATCCAGGCCCACCGTGGAAAGTTCCAGGCGGTCTTCGCCCACAACGATGAGATGGCGATGGGCGCCCTGATCGCCCTCGAGCGGGCGGGCCTCAAGGACCAAGTCTACGTCATCGGCATCGACGCCATCGCCCAGGCGCTGGACGCCGTCAAGGCGGGCCGTCTTGACGCGACGGTCTTCCAGGATGCGGTCGGTCAGGGACGCGGCTCGCTCGAGACCGCGGTCAAGCTGGCACGCAAGCAGCCCTTCGAAAAACAGACCTACATCCCCTTCCGTCTCGTCACCCGCGAAAACCTTTCCGAATTCACCAAATGACAACGACCATGCGCCGCCTCCTCTCCCTGCTCACCTTCGGCCTCATGACCGCCCAGGCCTCAGCCGCCGACACGCGTCTCTTCGAGATGCGCGTCTACTTCGCGAACGAAGGCCGTCTGGACGCCCTGCATGCGCGCTTCCGGGACCACACGATGAAGCTCTTTGAAAAGCACGGGATGACGAACCTCGGGTACTATGTGCCCGCCGGCGCTAACCCCGAGCGCAAGCTTGTCTACTTCCTGGCCTACCCCGACCGCACGGCACGTGACGCCGCCTGGAAGGGCTTCGGGAGCGATCCTGCCTGGAAGAAGGCCTTTGAGGAGTCTCACAAGGACGGAGTCATCGTCGCGCGGGTGGAGAACGCCTTCCTGACCGCTACCGATTACTCCTACCTCGCCCAGGCCAAGAACTACGGCCAGGGCGCCTGGGAGCTGCGCACCTACACGACGGAGGCCGGACGGCTCGAGAACCTCAACGCCCGCTTCCGGGACCACACGGTGAAGCTGTTCGAGAAGCACGGCATGACCAATGTCTGCTACTGGAACCTCGCCGAGAGCCAGAAAGGCGCCAAGAATACCTACGTCGCCGGCAACACGCTGATCTACCTCCTGACTCACAAGTCCGAGGACGCCGCCAAGGCCAGCTTCGGCGCCTTCCGCGCCGACCCTGCCTGGATCGCCGCCAAGGAGGCCTCCGAAAAGAAGGCCGGCGGCTCGCTCACGGTGAAGGACGGCGTGAAGTCGGAGTTTCTGGTGCCGACCGACTACTCGCCCGTCAGGTAAGCGTAATAGGGCCAGGGACGGGGCTAGGGCTTCAACTCCTCTCCTTCCAACCCTAGCCCAGGCCCAAGCCCTATCCCTGAAATGAGCAGCTCCCGACGCAGTTTCCTGACCTCTTCCCTGCTTGGCCTGGGTGCGGTCGGCTCCCTGGCCAAAGCCGCGGAAGCGCCGTCAAAAACGGGACGGTTCACCGAAGCCGAACGGGACATCCCGCTGACCAGCGACTGTGATGTGATCGTCTGCGGCGCCGGCCCGGCCGGAGTCACGGCCGCAATTTCCGCCGCACGGGCGGGCGCCAGAGTGCGGCTGTTTGAGGCCCATGGCTCACTGGGCGGAGTCTGGACGTCTTCGCTGCTCGGATACCTCCTCGATTTCGACAAACCGGGCTTCAATCAGGAACTCGTGCGTCGGCTCCGTGAACGCGACGCCATCAGCGGAGACGGGGTCAACGGAGTGACGTATCACCCTGAGGAGATGAAGCTGCTCCTCGAGGAGCTTTGCGTCGCCGCGGGCGTAAAAGTGCAGCTGCATACGCGCATCGTCGCCGCGCATCGCGAAGGACGGAGACTCACGGCGATCCTGACCGAATCCAAGTCGGGCCGCCAGGCCTGGTCCGCTCCGGTCTTCATCGACACGACCGGCGACGGCGACCTGGGCGCACGGGCCGGCTGCGAGTTCGAGATCGGACGTGAACAGTCCTGCCCCTGCCAGCCGATGACGCTGTACGCCCTGGTGACGGTGAACGACGTCCGGGCGCTTGCGGACCAATTGCACCCGGTCGGCGGCGACGGCCGGCACGTCGGGCCGAACAAATTCAGGGCCGTCTTGGCCGCCGCCGGAGCCAAGCCGAGCTACGGCACCGCCTCGCTCTTCCCCATCAAGGACAACCTCGTCCTCCTGATGGCCAACCACGAATACGGCATCAGCGCCACCGACGCCGCCCAGGTCACCGAAGCGACCATGCGCGCCCGGGCCGAGGTGAATGACATCGTGCGCAAGCTGCGCAAGTCCGGCGGAGCCTGGGCCGACGCCCAGATCGTCGCCACTCCCGCCCAGATCGGCGTCCGCGACGGCCGTCGCATCAAGGGCCGCTACCTGATGACCAAGGAGGATCTCATCGAAGGACGTCGCCAGGATGACTCCGTCGTCCGTGCGACGTTCCCGGTCGACATCCATGCTTTGTCCGCGGAAGAGAACAAGAATGCGGGCTATTCGAACGCCGGCGTGAAAGTAAAGCCTTACGACATCCCGCTTCGGGCGCTCATCGCCCGTGACGTGGACGGACTGATGATGGCCGGTCGCTGCATCAGCGGCGACTTCATCGCCCACGCGAGCTACCGTGTGACCGGCAACGCCGTCGCCATGGGCGAAGCCGCCGGGGTCACCTGCGCCCTCGCCGCCGCGACCAAGCGCGCCCCGCACGAGGTCAGCTGGACGGAGGCCTCAGCCCTGCTGCCCAAGGCCAGGGGCGGCTGACGCGTCCTCAGGCCTTGCCGGGGACGGTGGGCTTCTCCTCGGGCAGGGTCACCTTGCCGCCCTCGAAATCAGCCGGGGCCGGCGAAAGGGCCAGGTTGTACCACGGCGACTGGGCGTCGCGGGTGAGGTCGGTCCAGCGCACCATGTCGCCGGTGTAGGCCGAGATGCGCCCCATGATGGCGACCATCGTCGAATCCGCGATCTGGCGGGCCTCGTTGAGTGGCTTGCCCGTGAGGACGCTGCGAATGAGATCGACGTGCTCCTGCACCATGGCGTTGTCGGTGTCGAACTTCACCTCGGGCTCCTGCAGCTTGCGGCCGGCCGGAGGCTTGATGCGACCGCCTCCGAAACAGGAACCGTCGGCACCGGTGAACATCTCGCCCACCCTGCCCCAGGTGCCGGCGAGTTGGCGGCACTGGCTGTGGATGTGCACGTCATCGCCGAAATCGAAGTCCACGCTGAAGAAATCGAACTGATTGCCGGTCTCGCGACGGGCACGCCCGCCGAAACCGACGGCGGAGACCGGAGGTCGGCCGAGATACCAGACCGCGACGTCGAGATTATGGACGTGCTGTTCGACGATGTGATCGCCGGACATCTCGGTGAAATTGAGCCAGTTGCGCGCCAGATAGTCGGCCGCGGACTCCCCGGCGGTGCGCCGCTTGATCCATGGCACGACGCCGTTCCACTGCACGACTCCGCCGCGGATCGGACCGATGGCGCCCAGGTCGATGAGCATCTTGTTCTTCACGTAGGAGGCGGTGTGACGACGCTGGGTGCCGGCGACGACGGCCAGGCCCTTGGTCCGGGCGACCTCGCCGGTCGCGATGACGGCACGGGCTCCGACCGGATCGACGGCCACGGGCTTTTCGATGAAGCAATGCTTGCCGGCCTCGACGGCGGCGGCGAAGTGCAACGGCCGGAAGGCGGGCGGCGTCGCCATCACGACGTAGTCGCAGCCGCTGGCGATGACCTTGCGGTAGGCGTCAAAGCCGTGGAAGCGGCGCTCAGGCGCAAGCTTGAGCCGGTCGCCGACGGCATCGGCCTGGGACTTGAAGGCGTCGCCGACGGCGGTGACCTCGGACTCGAGGTTCAGGACCTTGCAGGCCTCAAGGAAGTCGGAGATGGCGCCGTTGCCACGCCCGCCGCAGCCGATGAGACCGACCTTGATGCGCGGGCCGGTGCCGGCGGAGTAGGCGTTGCTGGCGGCCAGGGCGGCGCCGGCCAGGGCGGCGTTGCGGATGAAGTCACGACGTGGGGTTTCCATGGGGGTTAGGGGTTGAGCCAAAGATTGGCAGGGACATCTTCCGACGCAAACCTCTCTCCGCTTTGGATTCAGCCCCGCCCCCATCCGCCGGCCCCCTCCGTTTCCTCCTCGCTTGGACAGGAGTGGTCGTGGCGTGTGCGGCGTGCGGGTCGGGCTTTCTCCACGGCCTGAGGGCAGCAAGTCTGGCCTTCAATAATCACCCTTGGTTGCTGTATGCCCTGCCCGGAATGGGTCTGCTCTCGGTCTGGCTCTACCGCAATTGGGCCAGGACGGCGGACGGGGGCATGCGACGCGTGCAGGACTCGTTCGAAGGAGGCGGCCCCTTGGCGGGCTCCACCGCACCGGCCATCATCGTCACGACTCTGCTTTCCCACCTTGGCGGAGCGTCCGTCGGACGCGAGGGGACGGCCGTGCAAATGGGCGCCGGACTGGCCGACGCCGCCTCCCTGCGCATCAGCGCCGCACCGCAGATGCGTCAGACGCTGCTGCTCTGCGGGATCGCCGCAGGTTTTTCAGCCGTCTTCGGCACTCCTCTCGCCGGGGCAGTCTTCGCCTTGGAATTCATGCGTCGTGCCAGCTGGGCCTTCATCCCTTGCTTGGGCGCCTCATGGGCGTCGGACTTCATAGCCCGCAAGGCCTTGTTCGCGCCCCATGAAGACTATCGTCTGCCTTTTGCGCCTGACCTCGGGGCCGAAACCTTCCTCTGGGCCGCCGCGATCGGTGTCATCGCTTCCTTGGCCGCGGCATTTTACCTGCAGATTCTCCGCCTGCGGGGCAGGATTGAGACCGCCTTCCCCGACCCCTACCTCCGGGTGGCCGTCGGAGGCTTTTTCGTGGTCTTACTGCTCCTTCCCGAAGGCGGGCGAAACTTCTCCGGACTGGGGCTGCAACTGATTGACGCCTCTTTCCTCACCGCCCTGCCTCTTCCGGTCTTCCTGCTCAAACTGGTGATCACGGCCGCCTGCGTCCTCTTCGGCTTCAGAGGGGGAGAGGTCACGCCCTTGCTGGCCGCAGGGGCGGCCCTGGGCAGCGCCCTAGGGGCATGGATCGGCCTGCCTGTCGCCCAGAGCGCCGCCCTGGGCATGGTGGCCCTCTTCGCCGGAGCGGGCAAGGTGCCGCTCACCTGCGTTGCCCTCGCGGCGGAGCTCTTCCACCCCTTGATGGCCCTGCCGGCCCTCGCGGCCTGCGTCATCAGCGCATTTCTCACCCGCCCGGACGGGCTTTATCACCGAAAGCGGGATTGAGACGCTGGCGGTCCTCACTCCGGCAGGCATGATTAAGGGAGCCGCAGCTCCATGTGCGCCACGATCAAAGCCCCCGAGATCCTTAAGTCGCCCGAGACCAGGACGGATGACCGAACCGAACCCCTGGTGCCCGTGGTGGTGCATTTCACCTGCGACCCATTTTATGCCGACGCCATGCGCGTCTGGAGAACGACCTACCTCCTGGACCTTGATTCAGCTCACCGGAGCGAACTGATCGACAAGAAGAACATCACCTACGCCCCGAACTGGACCTTCGTGCAATACGGGGCCAGTCACCGCTTCACCCTCTACTTCGCCCCTCTGCCCAAGCGAGTCATGCAGTTCGACCTCATGGAGATCATCCCCCAGCCCGGCGGCTGGCATATCCAGGGCATCCGTCGCAATCGCGAGGACGTGTATCAGGTCCGGCTGCCGAACTGAGGAAGACGGACGCTGGCCGTCAGAAGTTCCGGCTGAGGGCGAAGGCCACGCGGTAATTCACGTCGCCCCGATCCTGCGTGGGCACGCCCCCGTCGATGCGCCAGGCGATCGAGAGATTCCCCGACCATTGGTCATGCGCATAACGCACCCCGAAACCGGCCCCGGAGAGATTCCGCGTCTGGTCCGAGGCCGCATCCCACGGATTCTCATTTATGCTCACGCGCGAGACGTCATAGAGCAGATAAGGGGAGAAATCGCCGATCGCGTAACGCAGTTCGACCTGGGCGAACCATCCTGCGTCCGCCGCCGCCTCCCCGACGGGATAGGCGCGCACGCCTTCAAAGCCGCCCACTCCGAGCCGTTCGGAGGAGTCCAGGTTCACCGAGGCCCACTGGGCGGAAAAGCGGGCATAGGCGGACAAGTCAGGGGTGAACGCCTGGATGCGAGCCAGGTCGAAATTAAGCTTCCCATAGGAGCCCTCCTTCCTGGCCGTGACCGCGTCGACCGCTGACATCGCGTCATCCAACGACAGATTGCCCGGGGTGTAGCCCAAAGTGCCGTAACTCACCGCCCCGCCCAACAGACCGTCACGGTGGTCGAAGCGGAGCGAGATGGGCAGGCTGAGCGTGGCCTTCGATTCATGCACGGCGACGGCGGCGAATTCATCCCGCAGGTCCTTGTACTGCACCCCGACGGAAAGACTGAGGTTGGTGAACTGCGAACGGACCAGGGGGTAGCTCAGGCCGGTGCTCCAGACGTTGGCGAAGCCGGTCGCTTCCAGAGCGGCGTATTCTTCGGCCAAGGAGTAGTTGGTCCGGGAAAATCCGACCCTCCAACGCAGGCCGCTGCCACCGACGGGCTTCTCATAGTCCGCCGTGCCAAGTATCATCCCTTCATCCGTGGCCATGATCAGGGCCGCCAGCCGGTCTCCGAAACCGGCCAGACTGTTCCGATACCAGGAGACATGCGAACGATAATAGCCCGTGAAGCGGCTGCCCGCGTTGTCGATGCCGACATCCCCCCCGTACAGAGCGTCCATCCTGATGGCGATTTCCAGATCAGATGTCCCCAGTTCCGCACCGGGGCTGACGCTCGGCATGACCGACAGTCCCGGGTTGTCATCGAAGATGAGCATGGTCCGCTCGAGCTTGGCGGACTGCAGAAGGTCCCCCTGGCGCAAATCAGCGAAATAAGGCGCCGCTCCGGCGACCAGCGACGGCTCGCCGACCAGCCTGATCGCGCCGTAACGCCCTTCCAGCACGGTGATCTGCAGGATGTCGTCCCGGAACTCCTGCACCCTGACGACGGCGCGGGCGAACTGGTAGCCGTTCCGGCGGTAATGGTCGCTGATGCGGCGCGCCAGCGCCTTCATTCCGGCAAGGTCGTGTTTCTGTCCCAGCTGATCGGCGACGACCGCCTTCAGCTGCTCAGCCGAGAACACGGTGTTGCCTGAAACCTCGATGTCACGGACAAGGACGCGCACTCCGCCCTCCATGTCCGGCCGGGCATCCTTGGGCGCAGGAAGCTGACCGACCTCGGCCGCAGGCGGAGGGACCGGACCTTTCGTGCCGAAGTTACGCAGCACGTCCCCGACGTCGGGAGGCGGCGATTGGGCGCCGAGGGTGGCGAACATGGCCTGCAGCAGCAGACACGGCACGGAGGGTAGGACGGATGAGATTCTCATGAAATGGCGGTCGGATTATTCGACGATGATGACGCCCCGGCCCAGATTCAGGCCTCCCTTGAGCACGTTCACCTTCACCGGAGGACGGAGCGTCCGGGGCGCCAGGACGGGATCAAGAGGCGGTCCGGCGTCCAAGATCAGCATCTTCATCTCCAAGTTGGCGATGATGTCGGGAATGGCGGAGGTCGGGGCGACTCCGGGGCCTTTCCGCTCGGAACCGTTGACGCCGGACGGCGGGGCGACGGCCTCATAGGTCGGCACCAGCGTCGCGAAGAGCTCGGCGGCTTCCGCAGGACGGAACGGAGGCGCCTTGGCGACCGCAATGACGCCGGGCAGGATGGTCAGAGTCCCGCCCTTGTAGGCTATCTGGTAGTTCGGAGAGGAGTAGCCGCGGGGCAGCAGGACGTATCGGCCCGGCTCGACCGCCCCCTGGGCCGAACCGCCATAAGTCAGTTCACCGCCGAGCACCGCCGACGTCTGACCGCTTACGAAACCGGAATAGACGACGCCGGCGCCTCCGGCATACGGCTGATTGTCATAGATCTTGCTGACATCGTTCGAGGTCACGAGCAACGGCGCCTTCCTCACGACCAGGGTCCCGTCGACGTAGGCTATGTCGTAATTGGCAGAGGTCTGACCGGAGGCGGACTGGATGTAACGGCCTGGCTCCACGGCGCCCTGCGAAGTGCCACTGAAGACCAGTCTCCCGCCCAGACTCGCCGGGGTCTCACCCCTGAGGAAGCCGGCATAGGTGACCTGTCCGCCGGAAAAAGCTCCGGCATCATAGATTTTTTCGATGTCCTTCGAAGTGATGGTCAACGGCGTTCGTCTGACCAGCAGGGCGCCCCCTTCATAGACGAGCACCCCGAGATCCGGCTCAGGCAGCCAGGAATAGGCAGCGGCGGCGGTGGCGATGTCCGTCGGCAGACCGGCGTAGACGTAATTGAGCCCACCCAGGAGGTAGTCCGGGTAAGAGGAGTCAGGCCGCTGCGTCACCGCCCCGAAAGGCTTGGGCTTGGCCGGCGGAAGCAGATAGGGGATGGGATCGACGACATCCAGACCCATGCCGATCGTCAGCAGACCGCTCACATAGACTATGGAATAGTTGGATGAGCTCAGGCCGCCCGGAGCCAGTTCATAACTTCCGACGCTCGTGGCGCCCTGCGACGCACCGCCGTAGGTCAGTGAACCGGAAAGCACCGCCGGCGTCTCGCCATTCACGAGGCCGGCATAAGTGACTCCGTTGCCGCCGGCGTAGGGAATGCCGTCGTAAGTCTTGCTGTCAGGGTTGGCGGTGATCGTCAGACCGACCGGAGTGATGATGCCGATGTCGCCCGACGCGGTCGTGCCGGCGAGCCCGTAGCCGAAGACCTGGGCCTGCCCCGCAAGATTGGTGGCGCTGATGCCGGCGGCGATGCCGGAGACGGACACGGGCAGACCCGTTCCGACGTCGTGCGAGACATAGTAAGTGCCTGACGTCGGCAGGACTCCGACCAACGTCACCGCGTCACCCCCGACCGCTCCGGACAGGAGGTAATTGCCGAGGACGATGTTCGTGGCCGTGGCCAGACCGTCATAGGGCTTGGTGACCGAACCCACCAGGGACACCGTGAGTTGCGGGGCGAAGGTGTAGATCAGGCCGCTGCCGACGCCCAGGAGTCCCGCCGCATTGGACGTGTAGGCCAGGTCATACTGCTTGTAATCGTAGACGAGCCCCCCGATGTCATCGCCGGTCAGGGGGTTGAACGGGTCGCCGTTCGTGCTCCAGATGCGCCAGCCCAGTCCGGCTCCCGGAACCAGGGCCACGGTGCCGGCATTGTTGATGAACCTTCCCGAGACGAAGGCGATGTCTCCGTCCACGGCCACGGTGGCGACCGGGCCCAGGGTGACGGATGCGGCCCGCACGAGGTATTGGTGGATCTTCGTCGCCGCGACCGGGGTGTCATAATTCACCGGATTCACGGTGAAATTGGCGGCGCTGGCGTTGGCGGTGTAATAGTCGATCTTCGTGACCTGGATCAGCGACGGAATCACCACGTGGCCGTTGGGCAAGGGAGTGAAGCTGACCGTGGTTCCGTCCGTCAGCGTCATCACGCAGAAGACGGGGGTGCCGTGGATGGAGTTCTGGGCGTTGAGAAGCAGCGTCTGCGCGGGGATGCGGATGAACCCCAGCGGCATGCTTCCGGTGTAGGCGATGGGCGCTCCCTGGGAAAAGACCTGCTGAGTCGTGTAATCGATGCTGATCAGGGCATTGGGGTGCCCCGGCTTGAAATCCAAGGAGATGCTGCCGCCGACGGTCGGCACGAGCGCGGTGAAGTTTCCGTCGACCGTACCGTTGTGGGTGACGTTGCCGGAGCCCGCCAGGATCGTCAAATTCTGTGAGCCGCCGACATTACCGTTGAACACGACCGAGCCGCCCGCGGTGCTCAAGGTCCGGGTGGTGGTGATGCCGGCGGCGGCGTCGTAGAGGTAGACATTGCCGGCGTAGGTGACGCCGTTGCCCGCGAAGAATCCCCCGAAGTTCAGACTGAGCCTCGCGCCGGCGTCGCTGCTGATGTCGGCCCCCACGTTGATCGTCGGAGCATAGAGGCTCAGGACGGCGTCACGGGCTCCGACGTAGGAGAAGGGGCTGATGAAATCGATGTGGGAGTTCGCCTGCAGGTCCACGTCCGCCAGGGAGAGGGCCGCGTTCAAGGTGGCCGGGCTGATCGCCGACTCCCCCGTGGCCGGAAGGCCCGGCAGGGCCGCGGACCCGCCCACGACGACGTTGATCACGTCCGGGTCGATGAGCCATCGGCCGGTCCGACCGAACGGAGCGAGGGCGCTCACGACCAGGCCCTCCGCCGCGTCGACCTTGCCCGCGGACGTTTCAATGAAACCGCCGTCGCCTCCGTCCGGAGCGCTGACGTCAAGCCGCCCACCGACCCGCACCATCCCTCCGTCCATGTCGGCCAGCAGCAGGATGCGCCCCCGCTCGCCGGTGACGAGAGTCTGGGCCTCGATGAGTCCCGTATGATTCACCGTCGCACTGGGGAGTTCGTCGGCCGCCGAGGCGATGAGCAGGACGTCGCCTCCCGGCGCGACGATGGCTCCGCCGTTGGCGACCAGGGCGTCCAGGACGCCGCCTTCGACGACGACGTTGACGACGCCGCCTAGGTCGAGCTTCACCTTGCCCGCCGAGGCCAGGATGACGCCGCCCTGCGGGGCGCTGATCCTGCCGTCATTCACCACCTTGGCGGCGACCAAGGCGACGAACCCTCCATGACCGTCAGGACGGGTGACGATGTTGCCCTGATTGATCACCGCCGCGCTGCCCGCTCCGGAAAGGACGTTACGTCCGTCGAGGAAGTCGCGGTCCGTCATCGACAACGTGGAGGCGAGGATGCCGCCCACGTTGACCTGCGAACCCGGAGTGAAGACGATGCCGTTGGGGTTCAGCAGGAAGACCCGACCGTTGGAGGTCAGCGCGCCCTGGATCACCGAGGACTCTCCTCCCACGACTCGGTTGAGCATGACCGAAGTGCTCGTCGGCTGGACGAAGTTGACGGCGTGCCCGGCTCCGATCGAGAAACTCCGCCAGTTGATCACGGCCCGGTCCGTCGTCTGCCGCACGGTCATATCGCGGCCCGCCGCGAACACCGAAACCTCTCCCGCGGAGACGTTCGCTCCCGCGGGCAGCGTGTCCGCCTCGGCGAACGTCAGAGCCCCCAGGGCGAGGAGGAAACCGGAGACTTTCCAGCTGCGGCAAAAGGCGCCGCTCGCCGGAAATGTATCAAGGTACATTACTATTCAATGACGTTAAAAACGTAATACGCACCCTTATTCGCTAAAATAATTCAAATAGCACGTCTTTGCTGTGCATTATTGAAGATTACCATCGACCGACCCAGGCCCGGACGGGGCTCAATTCGGCCAAAGCAGCCTCAGGACGATGCCCAGGACGACGACGAGGAACACAACGCGGATGAACGCCGCACCATGCTTGAGAACCAGGCCGGTGCCGAGGCGCACTCCGATCATCTGGCCGGCCACCATCACGGCCGCGGGCAGGACGGCCACATGGCCGAGGCAGGCGAAGACGATGAGCGAGCCGACGTTGCTCGCGAGGTTGACGGCTTTGGTGTAGGCGTTCGCCCGCGTGAGCTCCTGACCCAGCAGCGCCACCAGCGCCAGAATCCAGAAGGCACCGGTGCCCGGCCCGAAGAAGCCGTCATAAAATCCGAGACTGAGACCGAAGAGCCAGGAGAAGACGGCTGCGTCAAGGCGAGCCCTGGTCTCCGCGAGTCCCAGCCGCGGACTGATGGCGACGTAGATGACGACGGCGAGAAGCATCCAGGGGATGATGACCCTGAGGACGTCGTTGCTGATCAGGGTCAGGGTCCACGCGCCGACGGCCGACCCGATGAATGACAAGAGAACGGCCAGCCGCACTTCACTCCAGCTGACCAGGCCGGCGCGGGCATAACGCATCACCGCCAGGGTCGTTCCGCAGGAACTCTGGGCCTTGTTGGTGCCCAGCGCCAGTTGCGGAGGCAAACCGACCCAGAGCAGGGTCGGCACGGTGATCAGTCCGCCTCCGCCTGCGATGGAATCGATGAACCCTCCCAACAGGCCCGCTGCGAAGAGCAGCAACAGTGACGACAGGCCGAGTTCCATGGTCCCGAAGGGATGCCCGTCCGGCTCAACCGCCGTCGGTCAGGCCTCGAAATCGAAGACGATCACCCTGGCCAGGTTGGGCACCACGATCTCCTTCACCCGTTCGTGTTCAGGGTGCGGCAGGTATTCGTCCCGGCTCTTCTGGGTGTCGAAGGTCATGACGAACCCGTGGGTGAAGCCGTCATTGAGGCCCTCGGGGCTCTCGTAGGGGCCATGCTTCATCGAGAGCAGACCGGGAATCTTCCCGACCATCCCGCGCATCTCGGCGAAGCAGCGGTCGATCTGGGCCTGGGTCACGCCCGGCTTGAAGATGAATGTTCCGTAATGGTAGACCATGGGATCAGTGGGCAAGGTGACAAGTGGGCACGGTGAAAAGGAGGAGCCCAGGGCAGCTCATCTTCCCGCCACCCAGCGGACGGAGTTGCTGAGCAGCCGCTTGAAGGCGGGGTTGGCATGGGCGGGCTCCGCATGGCCAAGGGTGATGTTCACGATGCGCGTACGGGAGTCCTTGGCCACCCAGACGGTCGGGTAGTCGGCGGTCTGGCCGGGCTTGTCCCTCAGCTGGGGGCCGGTCAACGTGGCCAGAACCTGGGCGTTCTGAGGATGGGAGAGCACGGCCTGGTAGCTCTCGTCATTGATGGAGAAGTCGGCGACGCCGGCGGTCACCGGATGCGCCTTGTCGCGGATGACCACGGGCACGTCACCATGACCGTGACCGCGGGCGCCGCCGCAGACGAACCGTTCATTGTACTGGGGCGCATGTCCCCAATTGTACCAGGTGCCGGCGTGCAGGACGACGACCCCCTTCCCTGCGTCCGCATAGGCGTTGAGCGCCTTCTGGAATTCCGCCGTCCCGAACTGGCCGTGATTGCCGCTGAAGACGAGCACGTCCGTCTCACCGATCAGCGCCAGGGCCTCGGCGAGGTTCGGGGTTCCGGCCACGTCGTGTCCGTCGGCCTTGAGCGTGGAGGCGTCGGAACCGAGGAAGAACTTGGGGAAGTCATGCGAGGAACCGGCACCGACGAGCAGCACGCGCAGCTGCCCGTCCTTGCGCGGACCGAACTTCTGCCCGAAGGCCCGGGTGGTCTTCGGATTGTCGGCGGGCAGCTGGTCGCTCGGACCCTCGTCCTTGGCCTTCGCCTTCTTGCCCTTGCCCTTCGGCGCATCGCCGCCCTTGGCCCTGGGCGGGTTGGCGGGGCCGCCGGTCTCGACCGTGATGGCCACGGTGGTCGGGGCGATCTCCGTGTCCGCGCTCGTCAGGACGAGCTTCTCGATGACCTCGCCGCCTTCGACCGGCAGCACGAGCGTGCGCACCTGCCGGCCTTCGCCGTTGAGCAGCGAACGGGCGGACTTCGAGCCCGGGACGTCGCCCGTGCCGTTGTAGTCGGCGAAGTCCTTGGCGCCGTAGTAGACCTCCTTCTGGACCCGGCCGCCGAGGAAGTGCACTTCCGCGGTCATGGCGACGGTGTCGCCGCCGCCATGCGCGCCCCAGCCGCCGACCGCACCGAGGAAGTGGATGCGGGTGGCGGGCGAGCCGACGGGCACTTCGACGCGATTGGTGAAGGACTTGGAGTAGGCGCCGCCGAAGGCGCCGCCCTTGAGCACGATCACGTTGCGTCCCTCCTTGGACTTGTCCGGATCGACCACCATGTAAGGCACGCCGTTGGCCTCCTGCTGCCCGAACTTGGCGAAAGGCAGCGTGTCGCGCTTGGCGCCCTTGCTGGCGTAGAGTCCGTCCTTGGTGGACGCGGTGAAGGCCGGTCCGAGGTCGAGCAGGCGGAACCGGCCGACGGTCACGCCTTCGGCCCGCACGGCCACGCTGCGGAGATAGGCGATGACGTTGCGGAGTCCGTCCGCTCCGAGCGACTCAAAGCCTTCGGGCATGAGCGAGTTGGGCGACTTGGCGCGCTGCGCCACTTCGGCGACCTTGAGCTCGGCGGACTGTCCGCCCGGCAGCTTGAGCTTCACGAAGGTGGGGTTCTCACTGGCGATGAGCGCGGAATACTGGGTTCCGTCCTTCATGCGGATGTTCCAGGTGCGATGCTCGTCATCCACCATGCGGTTGGGGTCGACGATGTGCACCAGCATCTCCGCGGGCGGGTGCGAGCCGATGCCCTGGAGGTTCGGGCCGAACTCATTGCCCTGGTCGCCCACCTTGTGGCAGACGGCGCAGGCGGCGAGGAAGACCTCCTTGCCCTTGGCGACGTCGCCGGCCTTCTCGACCTCGGGACGCAGGCGCGAGACAAGGTCGTCCTTGGCCGGGCTGCTGCCGACGTTGAGCTTGGCGAGCACGGCCGCGGCGCGCTTCGCGACGGCGGCGTCAGGATGACGGACGAGCTGGGAGGTCTGAAGCGGTCCGAGCTGCATCGGCGACACCGACTTGGCCTCCAGGGCGTCGATCAGCAGGCCGGCCCATTCGGAACGGCTGACCAGGGCGTTGAAGATCGCCGTGCGGGCGAGTCCGCCGGACCGGGGGAAGCCGGCGGCGAGCACCTTGCCGTAGGACAGGTCGCCGCTGGCCGAAAGCCCTTCGACGATGGCGCCGACGACCGATTCGGAGGCTCCGCCGGACACCGCCGAAGCGAGGGCCTGACGGACGGAAGCGTCCGTTGCCCGCAGGGCCACGAGCGTGCGGGCCGCGGACTCACGTGCGGCGGCGGGCGCGGACGAATCCGAAAGCAGCGGAATCAGCCGCTTCACCAAGGGCAGCAGCTCGGCGTTCAGAGAGCCGTCGGCGAACCAGCCCGCGGCCACGGAGGCGGCGGCGGAAGCCACGGAGGGTTCGGCCGCCAGCAGGCCGCGGAAAGCGTCCCGGACGGCGGCGGGATCGGAAGGGGCCGCGACCTTGCGCAGGGCGATCTCACGCATCAGCGCTGCCACGAGGGCCTTGTTGTCCGAGGACACGGAGGCCCGCACGACGCGGGCCGCGGCATCCGGAGTGAGCGTGGCGGCGAGCGAGACCGCGAAATCTTCGCGGACAGGGGCCTTGCCGGACAGCATGACCTCGAGCGTGGAGGCGGGGTTGGCCGAAGCGGCCGCGGTGGCGGCGGCCGCCTCATGGGCGTTGGCCCAGGTGGACAGCAGCAGAGGACCGGCCTCGGCATCCAGCTCCGCCGCGCCCATGGCGCGCAAAGCCGCCAGGCGGACGCGGTCGTCCTTGTCCGCGATGCCCGCCTTGAGCGCGGCGGCGGGCAGGGAGAGGCGCGCGGCTTCGGCCACGAGGAAGGCGTTCTTGCGGACGGCGGCGGACGCGTCCTTCGCCGCGACGGCGAGCAGTCCGGGTTCGAGCCGGTCCAGACGCTGCAGCGCCCAGAGCGCGAGCACGCGGGCCTCAGGGAGGGCGTCCGACCGCACGAGGGCGTTGAGCGGTCCGGTGGCCGAGGCCTGGAGTCCGGCGTCACGTTCCATCAGGACCCGCAGGGCGTTGAAACGCACCACCTTGTTCGGATGGCCCAGGGCGGCGACGAGGCCGGCGACGTCGGCCTTCGAAAGGTCGGGATGCGACAGGATCTTGGCGTTCTCGTGCTGGATGCGCCAGATGCGGCCGAAGTAGTGCTCACGGTCCGGACGCACCGAGGCGCCGGACTTGGAATGCATCGGCCCGCGGGTGTCATTGTGCGCCACGACGGGCGTGTAGAAGTCGAGGACGTAGAGCGCGCCGTCCGGGCCGAACTGCAGCGCGACGGGACAGAACCAATGGTCCATCGAACGGAGCCACTCGCGGTCCTTCAGGGGGAGCTCGCCGGTGAAGGTCCCCCCGACGGGCGTCAGCTTCTCATGGTGGATGACGTCGAGGATCGGCTCCGTGATGAAGATCGTGTCGCGATACTCGTCGGGCCAGGCGCCGTGCTCCTGCACCGTGACCGCGCAGGCGGCCGTGTAGTAACCCACCTGGTCGATCTGCAGCAGCGGGGCGCGGTCAGGAAGGTCGGCGCGGATGACCGGGCGCCGGGGGTTGACGGCATTGAAGGCCTTGGCGGGCGTACCGGGGGCCTTGGCGAGGATGGATTCCGGCAGGACGACGTGCTGGATCGGATTGCCGTTGGTGGCCTTGCCATGGAACAGCTCCATGTCCGAAGTCACCTCGTTGCCGAAGCTGTTGCCGCCCTGCGAGGCGATCTGCTCGATCGCCGAGCCGTCGGGCCGGAACCGGAACGTGCCGGAGGAGAGCCGCACCTTGCGCTCAGGATTGGAAATCGGGAAGGCCTCTCCGCCTCCGCCGTTGCTCGCGTAGACCCAGCCGTCGG
>JACCED010717893.1_pt1 | contig 27981 bp, 26 predicted proteins | sample 7455021 | NCBI WGS metagenome assembly JACCED01 (sample SAMN15323456, study PRJNA562643) | freshwater metagenome | isolation source: river surface water | place: USA:Blue River Watershed | collected 2017-08-19 | reverse complement strand
GCCTCAAGCAGACCCTCAACAACCCGTGGGAAAGCTTCGTCGAGCGTCATCCGGTGGGTTCGGTTGTCGAAGGCGAAGTCAAGAACAAGACCGAATTCGGCCTGTTCATCGGTCTCGATGGCGATGTGGACGGCATGGTCCATCTCTCCGACCTCGACTGGAAGCGTCCTGGCGAGCAGGTGATCGAAGAGTACAAGAAGGGCGACATGGTGAAGGCGCAGGTTCTCGACGTCGACGTCGAGAAGGAGCGCATCTCGCTCGGCATCAAGCAGCTCGGCGGCGACCCCTTCGCTCAGGCGAAGGTGGAAGGCGAAGGCGATCTGCGCAAGGGTGCAGTCGTGACCTGCGAAGTGATCGAAGTGAAGGAAGGCGGCGTCGATGTGAAGATTGCCGGCACCGACCTCACTGCCTTCATCAAGCGCAGCGAACTCGCGCGTGACCGTGCTGACCAGCGGCCTGAGCGTTTCGCTGTTGGTGAGAAGGTCGATGCCCGCGTGACCGTCTTTGATCGCAAGGCACGCAAGGTATCCGTGTCGATCAAGGCGCTGGAAGTTGCCGAAGAGAAGGAAGCCATCGCTCAATATGGCTCAGCCGACTCGGGCGCTTCGCTTGGCGACATTTTGGGCGCTGCGCTCAAGGCTCGCGACAAGAAGTAATTGCGTCAATTCACAAATTGAGAAGGCCCGCAGCGATGCGGGCCTTTTTTGTATGGCGCGCGTTGCGAGCACCGATGCAAGTGCGCTAGGGTCAAATGACTTCAGCTGAGGCATGATCATGGCGAGTCCTGAACAGATGTCTGATTATCTTTTCGACCGTCGCAAGCTGCGCCGCAAAGTGACCTTCTGGCGCGTCGCTGCCTTCATCTTCCTGATTGCTGCGGCAGGAGCGGTGACCTGGCGCATGAGTGGCATCGGTAGCGTGACCAGTCTGCAGCCGCATATCGCGCGCATCAGCGTGGAAGGTGTGATCACCGGCGACCGTGATACGCTGAAGCTGATTGATGATGTCGCAAAGTCTCACGCGGCAGCAGTCATCGTTTCGATCGAAAGCCCCGGTGGCACGACAAGCGGCGCAGAACGCCTTTATGAACATATCCGCAAACTATCCGAGAAGAAGCCAACCGTAGCTGTTGTTGGCGGGCTTGCAGCTTCAGGCGGCTATATCGCGGCCATGGGTGCCGAACGGATCGTCGCGCAAGGCAATTCACTCGTCGGTTCAATCGGCGTGCTGTTTCAATATCCGAATATGACGAAGCTGCTTGAGACTGTCGGCGTCAAAATGGAGGAGGTGAAATCTTCGCCTCTCAAGGCCTCACCCAATCCTTTCGAGCCCACATCGCCTGAGGCGCGCGAGGCACTGGCAATGCTGGTGAAGGATTCCTACGACTGGTTCCGGGGGCTGGTGCGGGAGCGTCGCCAACTCGAAGGCAAGGCGCTGGATCAAGTCACAGATGGCCGCGTCTTTACGGGGCGTCAGGCGCTGGAGCTGAAGCTGGTTGATCAGTTGGGTTCCGAAGCGGAAGCAATCAGGTGGCTTGAAGAGGAAAAGAAGATCGCAAGCAATCTGCCCGTGCGCGACTGGAAGCGTCGCAAAAATCTGGAAGGGCTTGGATTGCTTGGGCTTGGCGGCGCCATGGCTGAAGCAGCCGGCATGACGGATGTGGCGACATGGCTGCGGAAAACTGAGCAAATTCAACGGGCAAGTGTTCTTGACGGACTTATGAGCATTTGGCATGCTGGCACCGTCAATTGATTGTTTCGCCCGGCTTTTTGCCGCCAACTGGATCTTAAGCCAATGATTAAATCAGAACTTGTTCAGCGCATCGCAGAGCGCAACCCTCACCTCTACCTCCGTGACGTCGAGAATATCGTGAATGCTATTCTTGATGAGGTCACGAATGCGCTGAAGCGCGGCGACCGCGTTGAGCTGCGTGGCTTTGGTGCCTTTGCGGTGAAAAAGCGCGATGCCCGTCAGGGACGTAATCCCCGTACCGGCGCGCAAGTCTCCGTCGATGAGAAAAGCGTGCCCTATTTCAAGACAGGCAAGGAACTGCGCGAGCGGCTGAACGACCAGTCCCCCGCCTGATCGAGGGCGCGGCCGGAGGTGACGATGAAGATCTTTTTCAAATGGCTGCTGCTGACCCCGGTTGCCATCGTTATCGTGACCTTCGCCATCGTCAATCGTCACAGCGTACCCGTCAGTTTCGATCCCTTTGGTTCGGACCTGTCGGGTTTGCGTTTTGAAGCACCCCTCTTTTTGGTGATGTTTGCCTGCGCGATGCTGGGGGTGGTTGCCGGCTCATTTGCCACATGGCTGCGTCAGGCCCGCCATCGCCGCGCGCTTCGCGAAACGAGATCGGATCTCGCCCATTTGCGCGAGGAGGCTGAGCGCTCCCGCCATCTTTCGGCACTACCCGGTCCTGCCTCGCGTCACCCTTAAGCGGTGGCAGAACAGGCTCCGGCGGCCTATATAGGCGCCATGGCCGAACCTTTTCTGATCAAGATTTGCGGGCTCTCGACCCGCGCCACCCTGGAGGCCGCCCTCGAGAACGGGGCGGATATGGTTGGCTTCGTCTTTTTTCCGCCGAGCCCCCGCAATATCGGCACCGAGCAGGCACGCGAACTCTCTGAAATTGCAGGCAAAAGAGCGCAAACTGTCGCGCTGGTGGTCGATGCAGATGACGCTTTTTTGGAGGCTGCCGTCTCCGCCCTGAAGCCCGGTCTTCTCCAGCTCCATGGCAAGGAGACGCCGCAGCGGGTGGCCGAGATCCGCGCTCGCTTCGGTCTACCCGTCATGAAGGCACTTGGCATCAGCACAGCTGAGGATTTCGACAGGGTCGCAGCTTACGAAGCGGTTTGCGACCGCCTGCTCTTCGACGCCAAGCCTCCCAAGGACGCCACCCGGCCCGGCGGCAATGGCCTTGCCTTCGATTGGAGCCTGTTGCGCGGCCGGCACTTCCGTAAGCCATGGATGCTGTCTGGTGGCCTCACCATCGAGACAGTGGAAGAGGCGATCCGCGCGACGCAGGCGCCGGGCATCGACATTTCATCGGGCGTCGAAAGCGCGCCGGGGGTGAAAGATGTCGCCCTCATCAAGACCTTTATGGCGCGCGCGCGGGCGGCAGCATCACAAAATGCCAAACCGCTTGGTTCGCCGCTCAAGAGCGCCTAAAAGGACGCTCATTCAGGAGTTCGCGCAGTGCTGCAAGACAATCCCAATTCCTTCCGCACCGGCCCCGACGAGACGGGCCATTTCGGCATTTTCGGCGGACGCTTTGTTGCTGAAACGCTGATGCCGCTCGTACTCGATCTTGAGAAAGCCTATGCGGAAGCGAAAGCGGATCCCGCCTTTCATGCAGAGCTGGCGCATCTCGCAACCCATTATGTCGGCCGCCCCTCGCCGCTCTATTTTGCTGAGCGCATGACGGAGCACCTTGGCGGCGCGAAGATTTATTTCAAGCGCGATGAGCTGAACCATACCGGCGCGCACAAGATCAACAATGTGCTTGGCCAGATCTTGCTGGCGCGCCGCATGGGCAAAAAGCGCATCATTGCGGAGACTGGCGCTGGACAGCATGGCGTTGCCACCGCAACAGCCTGCGCCAAATATGGCCTCGAATGTATCGTCTATATGGGCGCGGTCGATGTCGAGCGTCAAAAGCCCAATGTCTTCCGCATGAAAATGCTGGGTGCAACCGTTGTGCCGGTGCAATCGGGCGCGCGCACGCTCAAAGACGCAATGAATGAAGCGCTGCGCGATTGGGTCACCAATGTGGACAGCACATTCTACTGCATTGGCACTGCTGCAGGTCCGCATCCCTATCCCGGCATGGTGCGCGACTTTCAATGCGTGATTGGCAATGAAACACGCGAACAGATGATGGCAGCTGAAGGCCGCCTGCCGGACTCGCTCATTGCTGCGATCGGTGGCGGCTCAAATGCCATCGGCCTTTTCCATCCCTTCCTCGATGACCGCAACGTTGAGATTTATGGCGTCGAGGCCGCCGGCCATGGCCTGTCTGACCCAACCGGCCATGCCGCTTCGCTGGCCGGTGGCAAGCCCGGCGTGTTGCATGGCAATCGCACCTATCTCCTGATGGATGATGACGGGCAGATCATCGAGGGCCATTCGATCTCGGCCGGTCTGGACTATCCCGGCATCGGGCCGGAACATGCCTGGCTGCGCGATATCGGCCGCGTGAATTATATTTCGGCCACCGACAAGGAGGCCCTCGACGCCTTCCAGCTCTGCAGCAAGCTTGAGGGGATCATTCCCGCGCTTGAGCCAGCCCACGCGCTTGCCAAGGTAATCGAACTTGCACCCAAGAAGCCGAAAGATCACCTGATGGTGATGAATCTTTGCGGACGTGGTGACAAGGATATTTTTGCGGTGGCCGAACATCTCGGCGGGTTTTGACGCAGAGCTGGCACAGACTCAAAAAAGCGACATAATCCTTGCGAATCACTGGGCCTGAGCGCGGGCTGTCGTCGCGCGCGCTGACCTCGGAGCAAGAGCACCCATGGCGAAGACGCGCATTGATGTCACACGCCGGCAAGCCCTTTTGACGGGCGCAGCTGCGCTCTCATTGGGCGCGAGCCATTGGCGCAGCGCCTTGGCTGCCGGTGAGGTGGAGACGCATGGCCTCTCAACCTTCGGCGAGTTGCAGCAGCCTGCTGACTTCAAACATTTCGCCTATGTGAACCCGCAGGCGCCGAAGGGCGGCACACTGGTACTGCAAATCAAGAACACATCCGGCAATCAGAATTTCGAAACCTTCGACACATTTAATATCTATGTGTTCAAGGGCGACGGTGCCGCTGGCGTTGACGCAACCTTTGACACGCTGATGGCAGGCTCAGCCGATGAGCCCAACGCACTTTATGGCCTTGTTGCAAGATCGGTGCGCGTGAGTGCGGATAAGCTCACCTATCGCTTCCTGCTGCGACCAGAAGCGCGTTTTCATGACGGTTCGAAACTGACTGCAAAAGATGTCGCTTTCTCGCTGATGGTGCTCAAGACAAAGGGTCACCCAATCTATCGCACCATTCTAGCTGATCTTGTTGGAGCAGAGGCGGAAGAAGACCATGTGGTGAAGGTTCAGTTTGCCCCGACCCGCAGCCGCGACATTCATCTGATCGTGGGCGGAATGCCGATCTTCTCGCAAGCCTATTATTCGAAGCGCGACTTTGAATCCGCAAGCCTTGAGCCCCCGCTCGGCTCCGGTCCCTATAAAGTCTCGCGCTTCGAACAGGGGCGCTTTGTCGAATATGAGCGGGTGAAAGATTATTGGGGTGCAAATTTGCCGGTGAATGTCGGCACCAACAACTTCGATCGGCTTCGCTGGGAGTATTATCGCGAGCGACAGATTGCGTTCGAAGATTTCAAATCCGGCAAGCTCAATTATCATGAGGAATATACAGCGCGCTTCTGGGCGACGCAGTATGAGTTTCCTGCTGTGAAAGAAGGCCGCGTGAAGCGCGATGAATTGCCAAGTGGCTCATCGACAGGCACGCAAGGGTGGCATTTCAACCTGCGTCGCGCGCAGTTCCAGGATGCTCGCATTCGCGAAGCCATCAATTATTGCTTCGACTTTGAATGGACGAACAAGAATATCATGTACTCGGCCTATAAGCGGCTCTCCTCCTATTTCGAAAATTCGGACATGGAAGCGAAGGGCAAGCCAGGCCCGGAGGAGATTGCCCTGCTGGAACCCTTCCGCAAGGACTTGCCGGACGAGGTCTTCAACGAGCCATGGGTGCCGCCAACATCAGACGGATCCGGTGCTGACCGGAATCTGCTGCGCCGTGCAGATGAATTGTTGCGCGCAGCAGGATGCAAGCGCGACAATAACCAGCTGCGCCTGCCCAATGGCCAGCCTTTCACAATTGAGTTTCTCGACTCCTCAACCGTCATGCATCCGCATACCAATCCCTTCATCAACAATTTGAAGAGACTTGGCATTGATGCGCGTATTCGCACAGTCGATACAGTGCAATTCAAGCGACGCTTCGACAGTTTTGACTTTGACATTGTCACCATGGCGCTGGGTGGATCACGCACGCCGGGCGTGGAGATGAAGAATATCTACTCTTCGCAAGCGGCGAAAACGCCTGGCTCGCGCAATGTCGCGGGTATTTCACATCCTGTCATCGACGCGCTGCTCGACAAGATTGCCTTGGCTGACAATCGCGCAGATCTCAACATCGCCTGCCGCGCACTTGATCGTGTTCTGCGCGCGGGCCGCTACTGGATCCCCATGTGGTATTCCGACAAGGCGCGTATTGCTTATTGGGATATCTTCTCCCGTCCTGAGCGTACACCAAAATATGGCACAGGTGCACCGGGCACATGGTGGTTCGATGCAGAGAAAGCCCGCCGCATCGGATATCAAGGATAATTCATGGCAGCCTATATCGCCCGCCGGCTTCTCCTGATGATCCCGACCATTCTGGGGATTTTGCTGATCTCTTTCGTCATCGTGCAATTTGCGCCCGGTGGTCCGGTGGAGCGCGTATTGGCGCAATTGCAGGGATTGGACCAAAGCACATCAGGGCGCATCGGGGCAGGCGCCAATGATTTGTCCTCTACCATGCAGGCGCAAACAGCCGATTCCGCCTATCGCGGCTCGCAAGGGCTGGATCCGAAATTTATCGCGGAGCTTGAGCGACAATTTGGATTCGACAAGCCACCTGCCGAACGCTTCATGCTGATGCTGAAAAATTACGCAAGCTTTGATTTCGGCCGCAGCTATTTCCGGGACACATCTGTCTTGCAGCTGATCAAGGAGAAGCTGCCTGTCTCGATCACGCTCGGCCTTTGGATGACGCTGATCTCCTACGCGATCTCAATTCCGCTGGGCATTGCCAAAGCAGTACGTGATGGCTCGCGCTTTGACACATGGACGTCGAGCATCGTCATTGTCGGTTACGCCATTCCCGGTTTTCTCTTCGCCGTTCTGCTCGTCATCCTCTTTGCCGGGGGCTCTTTCTGGCAGATATTCCCCTCACGCGGATTGGTGTCGGATAATTTCAATGAGCTGTCTTTAATCGGCAAAGTGCTCGACTATCTCTGGCACATCGTGCTGCCGGTGACGGCGCTTGTGCTGGGCTCTTTTGCCACCTCCACCTTTCTCACCAAGAATTCCTTCCTTGACGAGATTCGCAAGCAATATGTGCTGACCGCACGCATGAAGGGTCTTAACGACAATCAAGTCCTTTATGGTCATGTGTTTCGCAATGCCATGATGATTGTGATTGCAGGCTTCCCCGGCGCTTTCGTCCATGCCTTCTTCACGGGATCGCTGCTCATTGAAAATATTTTCTCGCTCGATGGGCTGGGCCTGCTCACTTATGAAAGCGTGATGAATCGCGACTATCCCGTCGTCTTTGCCAATATCTATATCCTTGCGCTGCTCGGCCTCGTGGTGAATCTACTCTCTGATCTCACTTATACCTGGATTGATCCGCGCATTGATTTTGAGACGCGGGAGGTCTGATGACAATTCAGACCCTCGATGCCGCTCAAGCCAAGGATCTCGCGCCACCCGTTCAGGACGCGCGCGGCTTCTTCCGTCTCACCCCTGTCAATCGGCGCAGGCTCGATAATTTCAAGCGCAACAGACGTGGCTTCTGGTCTTTCTGGTTGTTCATTGTGCTCTTTGTGCTTTCACTCTTTGCCGAATTCATCGCCAATGATCGCCCCATCCTCGTCTCCTATAAGGGCGAGCTTTTGATGCCGGTTCTGGTGGATTATCCGGAGGAGAAATTCGGCGGCTTTTATGCGCAAACGGATTATCGCGATCCTGTGACAGCAGATGAGATCAATGCCCATGGCTGGATGCTCTGGCCACCCATTCGCTTTTCCTATCGCACGCAAAATCTCGACGTGCCGACGCCAGCGCCCTCACCGCCAACCTGGTGGCTGACACAAGAACAATGTGCATCTACCCTTGCCAAAAAGTTTCCCGACAAGCCCAATGCCACGTGTCGTGATCTTGAGATGAATTGGCTAGGAACAGATGACACGGCACGCGATGTCGCGGCACGGCTCATTTACGGCTTCCGCATTTCCATTCTCTTTGGTCTTGTGCTGGCAGCGATCTCGTCCGTCATCGGCATTCTTGCAGGCGCGGTTCAAGGCTATTTCGGCGGCTGGCTTGACCTCATCTTCCAGCGCTTCATCGAGATCTGGTCGTCACTGCCCCATCTCTACATTCTCATCATTGTGTCGAGCATCATTACGCCAAGCTTCTTTGTGCTGCTTGGCATCTTGCTGCTCTTCTCATGGGTGTCGCTTGTTCATGTCGTGCGCGCGGAATTTTTGCGCGCGCGCAATTTTGAATATGTGAATGCGGCGCGTGCGCTCGGTCTTTCTGATTGGAAGATCATGTTCCGCCATGTCTTGCCCAATGCCATGGTCGCGACCCTCACCTTCCTGCCATTCGTGGTGAATGCGTCTGTCATTACGCTCACCTCGCTCGACTTTTTAGGGCTCGGCCTGCCTCCGGGCTCTCCCTCTCTGGGTGAAATGCTGTTGCAAGGCAAAGCCAACCTCCAAGCACCTTGGCTCGGCCTCACCGGCTTTTTCGTCATCGCAATCATGCTTTCGCTGCTCGTCTTCATTGGCGAAGCGGTGCGTGATGCTTTCGATCCAAGGAAGACCTTCCAGTGAACGCGCCAACACCCCTTCTTGATGTGCGCGATCTGTCCATAGCCTTCCGGCAGGGTGGACGGGAAACTCTTGCTGTTGATCATGTCAGCTTCACATTGGAGCGTGGGCGCACGCTTGCGCTCGTGGGCGAGTCAGGATCGGGTAAATCCGTCACGGCCCTTTCAGTTGTGAAGCTCCTGGGCGCAACCTCTGCGACCTATCCATCGGGTCAGGTGTTTTACAAGGGTGAGGATTTGCTGCGCGCGGATGAGGCGCAGTTACGCAACGTTCGTGGCAATGAAATCACCATGGTCTTTCAGGAGCCCATGACCTCGCTCAATCCACTGCATGTGATTGAGCAACAGATCGGTGAGATCCTCGAACTTCATGGCATGAGTGATGTGACCAAGCGGCGTGCGCGCATCGTGGAATTGCTGCAAGAAGTCGGCATCCCTGATCCTGCTTCACGTTTGGGCGCCTACCCGCATCAGCTGTCAGGTGGTCAACGTCAACGTGTGATGATTGCCATGGCGCTTGCCAATCGGCCTGATCTTTTTATCGCGGATGAACCAACGACGGCGCTCGACGTCACGGTGCAGGCGCAGATTTTGCGCCTGCTGAAAGATCTTCAAGCCAAACATGGCATGGCGATGCTCTTCATTACGCATGATCTGGGCATTGTGCGCAAGATTGCGGATGATGTCGCCGTCATGCAAAAGGGCCGTATCGTGGAATTTGGCCCGACAGAAACGGTCTTTTCGTCACCACAACACGCCTACACACGCGCATTGCTCGCGGCTGAGCCGAAAGGTGAAGCCCCCCCTGCCAATCCTGATGCTCAAGCCATCGTCACAGGTGACGACATCCGTGTCTGGTTCCCGATCAAACGCGGCTTCTTTCGTCGCACGATCGGACATGTGAAAGCGGTTGACGGCATTTCGCTGAGCGTGCGCGAGGGACAGACAGTTGGTGTCGTGGGTGAGTCGGGCTCCGGCAAAACGACGCTGGGGCTTGCCTTGCTGCGCCTCATCCGCTCACAAGGCCCGATTGCCTATTTGGGACAGCGCATAGATTCGCTCAGCGTGAAAGAAATGCGGCCGTTGCGGCGTGATATGCAGATCGTGTTTCAAGACCCTTATGGATCACTCTCGCCCCGCATGTCTGTTGCGGAGATTGTCGAAGAAGGGCTCGTCATTCAAAATCCCCAGTTGAGCTGGAAGGAACGCCGCGAGATTGTGGCACGTGCACTTGCTGATACAGGTCTCGATCCTTCGACCATGGATCGGTACCCACATGAGTTTTCTGGCGGCCAGCGGCAGCGTATCGCCATTGCCCGTGCCATGGCACTGGAGCCGCGCTTTGTTGTGCTGGATGAGCCTACCTCCGCGCTTGATATGTCGGTACAAGCACAGATTGTCGATCTGCTGCGCGATCTGCAAAAGCGGCGAAACCTAGCCTATCTCTTCATCAGCCACGACCTGAAGGTTGTACGTGCTTTGGCTACTGATCTCATTGTCATGCGCCATGGCAAAGTGGTCGAAAGCGGTTCAGCCGCAGAAATTTTCAAGGCCCCCAAGAGTGATTACACGCGCGCGCTCTTTGCAGCCGCGTTCAATATCGAGGCTGATCATAGCGGCGTGGTGAGCCAGTAATGCCGCGCGCGCTCCTCCTTGTTCTTGATTCTTTCGGCTGCGGGGGCGCAGCGGATGCAAAGGACTTCGGTGACGAGGGCGCAGACACTTTCGGGCACATTGCAGAAGCCTGTGCAGCAGGCCGAGCTGATCGTCCGGGCCTTCGACAGGGGCCACTGCGAATCCCCTTTCTCACCGCGCATGGGCTGACGCTGGCCGCTGAAGCCTCGCGCGCGGGAGCCTTGCCGCTCGATGCACCCCTTCAATTGCAAGGTGCTTGGGGTTTCGCGAAGGAAGTTTCGAAAGGCAAGGATACGCCGTCGGGTCATTGGGAGATCGCTGGCGCGCCGGTTGATTTCGCCTGGGGCTATTTTCCAAACAGCAAGCCCTGTCTACCAACAGATCTCACACGAGGGCTGATTGCGCGCGGCAAGTTGCCCGGCATTTTGGGCGACTGTCACGCCTCTGGCACGCAGATCATCGAGGACCTCGGCGAAGAACACATCACAAGTGGAAAGCCTATCATTTATTCGTCTGTCGATTCCGTGTTGCAAATTGCAGCACATGAAGACCATTTCGGTTTGCAGCGTCTTTACGATCTTTGTATGCTGGCGCGTGAATTATGCGACCCGCTGAAAATAGGCCGCATCATTGCGCGCCCGTTTATTGGTGAACGGGCAGGCGCTTTCAAACGCACATCGCACCGAAAAGATTTCGCCATGCCGCCGCCGCATGGCAATTTGCTCGACCACGCGACTGAAGCACAACGCCATATCATCTCGATCGGCAAGATTGGCGACATCTTTGCCCATCGCCATACAGGTGAAGAGGTGAAAGGCGCGGGCAATATGGATCTCTTCGATAAAACGCTTGCAGCCCTTGATCGACTCCCCGATGGCGGTTTGCTCTTTGCGAATTATCTCGATCTCGACACCGAATTCGGACATCGTCGTGATGTGCCGGGCGCCGCTGCCTGTCTTGAGCAATTTGACGCAAGGCTGTTTGAATTGAAAGCAAAGCTGCAGCCCGGCGACCTTGTCATCTTCACTGGCGATCATGGAAATGATCCAACCTGGCGCGGCACGGATCATACGCGTGAACATGTGCCGATCATTGCCTTTGGACCTGAAATTGTGCCGGGAGAAATCGGCATATGCGACACATTCTCTGATATTGGCGCAACCATTGCGAAATATCTGGGGCTTCCACCCACTTTGCGTGGGAGGTCGTGGTGGTAAGATTTGATACAGGCTGCCCGTGTTGCAATGACGGGTTTTATGATTACGAGGAGTGGCTCATGGATGCCGTCACGCTCGTTCGCCATCCACTGGTGCAGCATAAGCTCTCCTTGATGCGCGACAAAACCTGTTCGACAAAACAGTTCCGCGAGCTGCTCAACGAGATCAGCCTGTTTCTTGGTTATGAGGTCACGCGCGATCTGCCTGTGGTGAAGCGCGAGATTGAAACACCGATGGCCAAGATGAATGCGCCCTTTATTGAGGGCAAGAAGCTCGTCTTTGCCCCCGTATTGCGCGCTGGCATGGGCCTGCTTGATGGCATGTTGGCGCTTGTGCCTTCGGCGCGCGTTGCTCATATAGGACTTTATCGCGATCCTGAGACGTTACAGGCAGTCGAATATTTCTTCAAAGCGCCGGAGGATATTGCAGATCGTCTCGTCATCATTCTCGATCCCATGTTGGCCACGGGTCATTCTGCTTGCACAGCGGTACAGTTGATCAAGGATAAAGGTGCCAAGGAGATCCGCTTCGTCAGCTTGCTGGCTGCGCCTGAGGGAATCGAAAAGCTACGCACCACACATCACGACATACGGATCTGGACAGCTGCAATTGATGATCGCCTGAATGATCATGGCTACATCATTCCGGGACTGGGCGATGCGGGCGACCGCATTTATGGCACGAAATAGTCAGTAACCCGCGACACCTGTGCCGCGCTGGCGCGTGTCACTGGCACCCGCCAATTGGCCGCGCGCACGCTCGATTGTCTGTGTCGATCCAATCACCGCAGAGACTGAAAGCTTATGGCCAAGCTTTTCCAACAGGCGCTGCGTATCCAGTGAAATGCCTTTTTCGAGCCGCAGCTGATCAGGATGCCATTGATGGTGGATTCGCGGTGCTTCAGTAGCTTCCGCGACATTCATCTTGTGATCAATCACATTCATGATGATTTGCAGCACGATCGTAATGATCCGAGATCCGCCGGGCGAACCCGTTACCAGACGCAACTCTCCATCCCTGAACACCAGACTGGGGCTCATGGATGAAAGAGGACGCTTGCGTGGTCCCGGCGCATTGGCATCTCCACCAAGAAGACCGAAAGCATTGGGCGCATTTTCCCTTGCGGCAAAATCATCAAGCTCATTATTGAGCAAAATTCCGGTGCCCGCCGCGACGAGGCCAAGCCCATAGGAGAAATTCAGCGTGTATGTATTGGAAACCGCATTGCCCTGCACATCCACCACTGAATAATGAGTCGTCTGTTCGCTTTCGAAGAGCTGCGGCTGACCCGGCAAAATATCGGCGCCGGGTCTTGCGCGCTCAAGCGAAATGGTTTTGCGCAGCTCATTCGCATAGGTCTTGGAGAGCAGACCTTTGAGAGGGATATTGGTGAAATCAGGATCGCCCAGATGTTTTGAGCGATCTGCATAAGCGAGCTTCATCGCCTCTGCCATAAGGTGAATGGTGGCAGCTGAATTGTGACCCAGATCACCAATAGGAAAAGCTTCGAGAATGTTCAAAATCTCGATGAGATGAACGCCGCCCGACGAAGGAGGCGGCATAGAGACAATCTCGTGACCGCGATAGGTGCCGCGCACCACTTCGCGCTCAATAGCGCGATAGGCGGCAAAATCATCGCTTGTGAGATGACCGCCTTCCGCTTTCACGGCTGCGATGATTTTGTCAGCGATCTCACCTTCATAAAAGGCACGGGGCCCGCGATCTGCGATCAGTTGCAAGCTGCGCGCGAGATCTCTTTGCACAAGACGGTCACCGCGCTTGTAATTCGTGCCGTCGCTTTTGAGGAAAATCTCGCGGCTCGACGCATATCTTCCCATGCGACGCATCCCAGACGGCAGGCTGTCAGCCAAGTCATCCTCGACCACAATGCCCTCGCCAGCGAGCTTGATTGCAGGCGCGATCAATTGCGCGAGGGTAAATTTCTTCGAGCCATATTTTTCATGCGCCAGCGCAAAACCTGCAACTGTCCCAGGCACGCCAACGCCCAAGCCAGTTGATTGCGACTTGGCGGGAATGAAACGGCCCTCCGCATCCAGAAACATCTTACGTTCGGCTAGAGCGCCGGCCATTTCGCGATAATCTATGGCGACGGTTTTCTTGGCGGCTGCCAAATGAATGAGCATGAATCCGCCGCCACCAATATTGCCTGCGCGGGGCAAAGTGACAGCCAGAGCAAAACCTGTGGCAATGGCAGCATCGACAGCATTGCCTCCTTGTCTCAGGATCTCAACGCCAATCCGGGATGCAATCATTTCCTGACTGGCGACCATGCCATTTTCAGCCAGCACCGGCAGATGACGGGCAAAGCCCGCAATAATGGGATCATCTTGCGGGCGCTGTTGGGCAAAAGCTGGACAAGCGAGAAGCGCGGCGGCGCCAGAAAAAAGCTCACGTCTGGAAAATGCCACGCTCAGTTGCCCCACCGGTTGCGCCAGAGTGTCTCGCCAATGGTGCAGGAGATGCGTGGTTCTCTCGCATCCACACGGCGTAGAGCCAGGTCTGGTTGCAGCCAGTTTGGAGCTTGGGCAATTTCCCGCACAAGTTTGCTTCGTGTCGCATCAACAAAGCTCTTGCGATCGCGGATCGGGATCATGAAAGCATCAAACCCACCGATCACGCAATCCTCGTAATAAATGTCGAGATCCTTGATATCAGCCGGGCTTATCCATTCGCGAATACCAACGAGCGGAAGTCCGTTGATGGTAATGCCTTTGGCAACTGCCTCATCACGTGCCTGCGTGACGAGGCGACCATTATTGTTGGGACCGTCGCCAGATATGTCGATGATCTGACGATCGCTATCAAAGCCGTTATTTTCGAAAAGCGCTGCTGAACGATCAATAGCGCCTGAAATCGATGTGCGCTGTGCGCGTCTGTAAGGTGCTTCCTTCAGACGCTTTGCAAAAGCAGCCGCTGTTTCAGGACCGTCAATGACCGTCCAGTCAATCAGCACATCATGATCGGTATAGGAGGCCCATTGCAGATAGGCGACCGCGATCCGTCCATGCAGGTTGGATTTCAAGGCGTTCAAGAATTCTGGAGAGGTGATGGCCTGCACATAGCCATCGCGCTGCAATTCCTGTTCGACACGATCCATGGAATAGGAGATGTCAACGGCGAGAACCAATTCCGCATCGACTTTTTGTGCGCCCCCACGGGCCAGCGCCGGTAGCGCAGCTAGAGGCGCCATGACAAACACGGCGATGGCAAACAGAGCGGATCTGCGGCGGCCCATGGGCTTCTCCTCAACACAGCTCAAGCCCAGAATGCCACCGCATCGCCTCCTCCGCAATGAAGGAGCGGCCTTTCACTCACAGCCTCCTTCTGGCAATCTCATGGCCATGGATCAGTCCCCTGAAGCTCCGAGCGAGCCTGAGCTGCTGGCTCACCTGTTCGATGCGGCCCGCGCGGTCCAGCGTCACGCCCATGCCCCCTATTCGCGCTTTCCCGTCGGGGCGGCGCTGCGGACCCGCTCAGGCGCCATATTTGCCGGCTGCAATGTCGAAAATGCCGCCTATCCTGAGGGGATCTGCGCAGAAACAGGGGCCATTGCGGCCATGGTGGCGGCCGGTGAGCGCGAAATCACGCATCTTCTGGTCATGGGCGACGGGGTGACCCCACTGACCCCCTGCGGTGCCTGCCGCCAGCGGATAGCGGAATTTGGCAAGGCCGACACGCTTGTTTATGGGGCCACACGCAATGACCACGGCAAAGCTATGCGGCTGGGCGAACTTCTGCCACATGCCTTTACAGCACATCGCCTCGCAGAGGGCCGGATCGGAGGCGAGGGCTGATGAGCGATGCGCTGACATGCCTCCGGCAGGCCGGCATCAAGGGTCCGATTGATGTGGCCTTCGTCTTGGGCACGGGGCTCAATGTCCTCGCGCAATCCGTCGAGCCAGAGGTTGAGATCGCTTATGAGATGCTGCCGGGCTTCCCCCGTCCCAGCGTTTCGGGCCATGCGGGGCGAGTCATTGTGGGCCGATGGCATGGCAAGCGCGTTTTGTTTCTGCAGGGGCGCGGACATTTTTATGAAGACGGCAATGCGCGAGTGATGGCCACGCCGCTGCAAATGCTTGCGCAGCTGCCCTGCAAGCGGCTCATTCTGACGGCCGCCTGCGGATCGCTGCGTGATGATGCTCCACCTGCAAGCCTGATGCTGATCAGCGACCATATCAATCTCAACGGGCCAAATCCTCTCATCGGTGCGCGCGGCGATGAGCGCTTTGTCTCTATGGTCGATGCTTATGATCCAGCTTTGCGCGAGCAATTCGCAAAGGCAGCGCGCCAGTGCAATCTCCGCCTGACAGAAGGCGCGTATATGTGGTTCAGCGGACCATCCTTCGAAACACCGGCCGAAATTCGCATGGCGCGTATGTTGGGGGCTGATGCTGTTGGAATGTCGCTTGTGCCCGAAGTCATCCTGGCCCGAAGCCTTGGTCTGCGAGTGGCCGCAATCGGCATGATGACCAATTACGCAGCCGGCTTTGCTGGCGGTGCGCCGACCCATGCGCAGACACGCAGCGTCGGTCAGGACGGGGCAACAGGACTGCATCATCTGCTCGATCATTTCATGAAAGAACTGAATGATGACTGATCGCGATGATGCCTTGCTCGCCTTGACTTGTCTTGACCTCACAAATCTCAACGATGGGTGTACGCCTGCTGATATTGACAACCTTATTGCCAAGGCCCGCAGCGGGTTTGGACATGTGGCCGCACTATGTATCTGGCCACGCTTTGTGCCTCAGGTGCGCGCAGCCCTCGCCGGCACTGGAATTCACATCGCGACCGTCATCAACTTTCCCTCTGGCGATGAGCCTGTTGAGATGTCGCAGCGCATGACCGAACAAGCGCTTTCTGATGGTGCGGATGAGATTGATGTCGTCCTGCCTTGGCGGGCATTTTTGCAAGGGCAAACACAGGTTGTACGAGACTTTCTCGTCAGTATTGCGCAGACCGCCAAGCCTGCTGCGCATTTGAAAGTCATTCTGGAGACAGGTGAGCTCAAAGAGCCACAACTGATCAGGCAGGCAAGTGAATTGGCGATTGCGTGTGGAGCCGATTTCATCAAGACCTCCACCGGCAAGACTCCCGTCTCAGCGACACCGCAAGCGGCGCAGGTGATGCTGGAGACAATTCGCGCCAGCGGTTTGCCCATAGGCTTTAAAGCTTCAGGCGGCATCCGCAGCTTTGAAGATGCGCAAGCCTATCTGCGGCTCTGTGATGAGATCATGGGTGCTGGATGGGCCAAGCCTGATACCTTTCGCTTCGGCGCCAGTGGCCTGCTTGATGCATTGCTCGAAAGGCTCTCAGCGTGATCGCGCAGGAAATCATTCGCCGCAAGCGTGAAGGCGAGCCTCTGTCGCAAAATGATCTGCATGATTTCGTCGCTGGCCTTGTCGATGGCACTGTCACAGAAGGACAGGCTGCGGCTTTGGCCATGGCGATCTTCTTTCGTGGCATGGATGCTGGGGAAGCAGCCGCGCTCACGCGCGCCATGGCCTCGTCAGGCACGAGGCTTAATTGGGATGATTTGCCCGGACCTGTGCTCGATAAGCATTCAACCGGCGGCGTTGGAGACAATATCAGCCTGATCCTTGCGCCAGCTGTGGCCGCCTGCGGTGCCTTTGTTCCGATGATTTCAGGACGAGGCCTTGGTCATACAGGTGGCACACTCGACAAGCTTGACTCGATCGCAGGCTATCAAACAGCGCCGGATCTCCCTCTGTTTCGGCAAGTGGTGCGTGATGTGGGCTGCGCCATCATTGGGCAAACAGATGATCTGGCTCCTGCTGACCGCAAGCTCTACGCCATTCGTGATGTCACGGCGACCGTGGAGTCAATTGCGCTGATCACAGCCTCCATTCTCTCGAAGAAGCTGGCTGCTGGGCTGCAAGGGCTGGTGATGGATGTGAAGACGGGATCTGGGGCTTTCATGCGTGATGAACATCAAGCGCATGAACTCGCCCACAGCCTTGCGCGCGTTGCAGGGGAAGCCGGTCTGCCAACGGTTTCGCTGATCACTGACATGAATGAACCTTTGGCCAGTAGCGTGGGCAATGGATTGGAAGTGCGACATGCCATCCAGCATCTGACTGGCATGAGGCGTGAACCGCGCGTGCAAGACATTGTCGTTGCTCTGGGTGCGGAAATGCTGTTGCTGGGCAAGCTTGCGACATCTCTCTCCGAGGCGCGCGTAAAAATCGAAACAGCGCTCGAATCAGGTGCGGCTGCGGAAAGGTTTCAACGCATGATAGCTGCACTTGGTGGCCCATCTGACATTCTGACGAGGCCGGATAAGATCCTGCCAGAGGCTTCTGTGATCCGGCCGCTGCGGGCGATGCAAAGCGGCTTTATTTCTGCAATGGAAACGCGCGAGATCGGCATGTCGCTTGTGGTTCTGGGAGGCGCGCGTACCAGACCTCAGGATGCGATTGATCATGCTGTCGGGCTGAGTGACATCATGCCCGTCGGCAGCAGGGTCACTAAAGGCGATCGGCTTGCTCTCATCCATGCAGGAGATGAAGCCAGTGCAGAACATGCCCTGCGCCGGCTTAGCGATGCCATCACGATCAGCGATGAGGCGCCAGAAGACATGGCGCTTATCAAGGCACGCTTAACTTAAAGCCTGCGCAAGGATGTCATGTCGCCGCCCGTCTTGCTGCGGATGCGTTCACGGGCAACGGCAAGCGGCTCGCGCGTGACCTGCATGAAAGTACCATTTGCATGAAGCAAATCACGCGCATTGAGCATGATGCCGACATGGCCCTTCCAGAAGACGAGATCTCCCCGTTGCAGGCCACTGAGATCGCTGGTGAGCGGCAAGGCTGAACCCAGTGAGCCTTCCATCATATCCGTATCGCGTGGCGAGAGAATATTGCAGGCTTGCAGCGCAATTTGCACGAGGCCGGAACAGTCAATGCCGGAAATCGTTTTGCCGCCCCACAAATAGGGCGCGTGCAAGAAACGCTCCGCCACCGTCACAAAATCCCGATCTGCGTGATCAAGGGGGGCCAGATGTTCGCGCCAGACAAAACCCAAGCCCGGAACTTGCGCAAAGTCGTCTTTCATCTGGCTGACATGAAGCTGTGCAGCCAAAGGCAGGGCGCTCGTCATCGGCAATTTCATATTGGGGCCGGGATAGACCAGCGTACGCGGCACAATGACTTTATGCGTGGGCTCAGGAGATTTCCGCAGGGCTTCGCTGGGCAGGTAGCCCACATAACCATCGCGGGTCAGCTGCACCCATGACCAGCCTTCTTCTGTCATGTCATAGACGATGGCCTCCTCACCAAAGAGGGCTTGCGTGTCGATCGAACATTCACGGCTGGCTTCGCGGGACAGGGCCACGGCTTCCTCGCAAATGCGCATGGCCTCGCCCTCTACATAGCGTTCAGCAATGACGTGGCCCATGAGATGCGCGGCGGCGAGGTCCGGGCGGGCAGGCGTCAGGCGGCGATCAAAATGGGTCATGCAATCCCCTAACGTGGCAGCTCGCGTGCTTTCTCAGCGACGAGATCCCCAAGGCTTTCCACATAGAGCGCGCCTTTCACAGTACGCTGAATGATGACATTGCGGCGGTCATTCTCGTCGCGCCGGCGGGCGATGATCTCCTGCTTGCCCATGGAATCGAGCGCACGGGTGATGACGGGTTTGGTGACGCCCAGCTTGCGGGCAAGGCCGCGCACCGTATGAGGCGGCTGTTCCAGATAGACCGTCAGAAGGATTGAAAGCTGACGCAAGGTGAAATCGGGCTGCTCTTGCGCCTTGGTGTGATGAACAAGGCCCAGAGAAATGTCATGCAGCAGTTTCAATCCGCGCGCAGGGTCGATTTCCATTCACCGCCGCCTCGTTTCGGCTCCGAATTCATCGCGCGTCTCAGCGCCGAATTCAAGAGGCTTTACGGCCGCGCACCACCTGCACCGAAATGCCAGAGACAATTAAAGCCAAGCCGATCAGGCCTAGAACACCGGCCGCGCCTGCTGCCGCAACGAGCAGTGAACCAAGCGAGGGAATGGAAGCCTGCCCGATGCGGTTGCCGGTGATGCGCAGCGACAAGGCTGTCCCGCGTGCCGCTGGTGGGGCAAGCTCAACCACGCTGGTCAGGCTCAGGGCAGAGGCCAGGCCAAGGCCAAGGCCCAACACGGCGCAAGCCACATAAAGAACCGAGATCGAGACAGGTAGCGCCATGATGATGAAGGCAACACCACTCAGCGCCATGGTGATGAAAGTGAGGCGCACACGACCCACGACTGCAACGAGTTGCGAATAGCCAATGCGCGAGATGACTGCCGTGATGGAGCGTACCGTCAACATCCAACCGATATCGCTGACGCCGATGTTGCGCTCATTACCCAGCAAAGGCAGATAAACAACGATCAGATCTTGCGCGGACATGGTGATGACGCTGGCAATCAGTACGGTCACAAAACCATTGATCCGCAGCAAAGTGCCCAGCGACATTGGCGCTTCGTTACGATTGCGCTGCGGCGCATGTCGATCAGGCGCAATGAAGAGGGAGATCGCCACAATGGTCACAGCGCTGACCAAAGCGATCACATAAAGCGTCCAGGTATCAGGTACGCGCGCATCACCGCCAACCCATCCCACAATGAAAGGACCAAGGCCCTGACCAATGCCGGTGACCATCAGGAAATTGCCGAAAACGGAGTCGCGGCTCTTCTCGCCTGCAGCCCGCACACAAAGCATTTGATGAGACGCCATCAGAAAGAGATGCCCGACCCCCGCCACAACCATGAAACACATGATCACCAGCGGTGTTGCCGCTATGTAAAGCAGTCCAATGGCCGCAATGACACAAAGCACCGAGCCAATGCGCAAGGCATCAGCATCATGATTGCGGTCGATATAGCGGCCCACTTGCACGGCAAGAAAGATCGGAAAAATGGCAAATGACGTGGCCACCACACCGATCCATTCCACCGGCAGTCCGAGTTCCAGCACGCGGTAGGAAGTCGTGATGCGAAACAACCCCGCCATGATCTGCGTCACCACCCCATGCGCCATGAGAGGCAGCAAAAGACGGTAATTCACGGATGATGTCGAAGCAGTCATTGAATGGTGGAACCCCCTGCGCTCCGCTTAACGCTTGCCAAAGCGCTGCGCAAGCAGGGCATAAAGCAGCCGGGCGGTCTGGATTTCTCCCCCCTCCGGGCGTGCTGGCTTGGTCGAGGGATTCCAGCCGTAAATATCGAAATGCGCCCATTCGCGGGCTTTTTCGATAAAGCGGCGCAAGAAGAGCGCTGCGGTGATGGAACCTGCAAAAGGACCGTTCGAGACATTCACGAGCGTCGAGATCTTGCCATCAAGCAGCGGATCATAAGCTTCCCAAAGCGGCAGTCGCCAAACAGGATCGTGCACGCGGCTCGCCATGTCCGAGATGTCCCCTGCAAGGGCATCACTCATTGTATAGAAGGGCGGAAGATCAGGACCGAGTGCCACGCGCGCTGCACCTGTCAGCGTTGCGAAGACAAACATCAGGTCGGGACTTTCTTCATCACCCAAGGCAAGCGCATCCGCCAGAATGAGCCGCCCCTCTGCATCCGTATTGCCGATCTCGACTGTATGTCCCTTACGACTGGGATATACATCGCCCGGACGGAAAGCATTCCCTGCGATGGCATTTTCAACCATGGGCAAGAGCACACGCAGGCGCACCGGCAATTTGGCATCCATGATCATCTGTGCAAGAGCAAGTGCGGTTGCTGCACCGGCCATGTCTTTCTTCATGAGCAGCATGGCGCTGGAGGGTTTGATATCAAGCCCACCTGTATCAAAGCAGACGCCCTTGCCCACCAGCGTTACCTTGGGATGGTTTGCTTTACCCCAGCTCAGATCAACAAGACGGGGCTCCTGTGCGCCCGCGCGCCCCACAGCATGAATGAGCGGAAAATTCTGCTTGAGCAGTTGCGCACCACGAATAACGCGCGTCTTGGCACCATAGGCCTTGGCAACCTTCAGGGCTGCGGCTTCGAGCGCTTCTGGTCCCATATCATTGGTGGGCGTGTTGACGAGATCGCGTCCCAAAGAAATTGCTGCAGCAATCCGCTCAAGGCGGGCGCGATCAAGGCCCTTGGGCAGGACGAGCCTTGCTCCAGCTGGTACGGCTGGCTTGTAACGCGTAAACCGATAGGCGGAGAGCGCAAAAGCAAGCGCGACATCCTCTTCCACCTGAATGCCAAGACGGTTCTCCAGTCGATAATGCCCTCTGGGTAACAGACCGACCAAACGTCCTGCAGCAAAACGCTCGCCCCGCGGTCCCGTCTGGGGCGCGAAGACCACGGCTGACAAACCATCCTTTCCGGGCAACATGACATGTTGATTTGCGGAGGCGTTAAAGCCCGACGACAGCGCATAAGCCACGACTTCGGCGCTCAACTCGTCACAGAGTTTCGACCAGCTGTCCTTGTTGACGAGATAAAGTGGAATGGCGGCAGCAGAGGGCGCGGCGAAGAAGGAAGCCATGGAAAAGGTCCGTCCCGAGGCGAAGCGTTAACGATCCATTAGGGTTAACGCTTTATTGAGTCTCTGACCAGAGATGGTTTTTTAAACTTATTTTCAGGACCGATTATGCGACAGATGCTTTTCAACAGGTCCGGGATCCGCCATGTGGGTCTTTTGCTTGCTATCTCTCTCGCTACCCTGCCCATGGCTGGATGCAAGAGCCTCAGCTTCAATGATCTGACGGGCTCTATCAGCCGCAACGATGTACCACCCAATGACCCCGCGGGGCTGCGCCGCTTCACGGAAAGCTGGGGCAAACGCTATGAAGCCAATCCGAATGACAAGCAGGTGATCCTGGCTTACGCGCGCGGGCTGCGTGCGGAAGGAAAAGTCACACAAGCGGTTGCGGTGCTGCAACAAGCTGCGATGCGCTCTCCCAATGATCTGGAAATTCTCGGCGCTTATGGGAAGGCTCTTGCCGATGCCGGCCGACTTGAGGAAGCAGCTGGCGTGTTACGACAGGCCCATACAGCTGAAAGGCCCAACTGGTCGATCTATTCCGCGCAAGGGTCTGTTGCTGACCAGCTAGGTGATCATTATGGGGCTCAGGCTTTTTATGTTGAGGCCTTGAAGCTCGCGCCGGGTGAGCCGTCCGTGCTTTCGAATCTGGGTCTCAGCTATGCGCTGAACAAGGAACTCGGCAAAGCGGAAGACATGCTAAGGCAGGCAGCCAAACATCCGCGTGCGGATGCGCGCGTGCGACAAAATCTCGCTCTGATCCTGTCCCTGCAAGGAAAATTCGCAGAAGCCGAAACTGTTGCATCGCGGGACCTGTCTGCTGAAGAAGCCGCAGCCAATGTCGTTGCTATTCGTCAGATGATTTCGCAATCCAATGCATGGCGCGAGATCCAGAATAGCAATAATGCTCAATTGTCCGTGCCCGGCACACAGGCGCCTGCTCAACGATAGCGATCAACGCAGGAAGGGCGGCGCGAGAAGGGCCACAAAGAGCACTGGCAACAAGAAGACGATCAGCGGTACCGTCAGTTTGGGAGGAATGGAAGCCGCCTTGCGTTCAGCATCCATCAGGCGCTTTTCGCGACCCTCCGAGGACACAATGCGCAAGGCCGCCCCCAGAGGCGTACCAAACTGCTCAGCCTGCGAGAGAACAAGGGCGATCTGCTTGGCTGATTCTGTGCCCGCACGCATGGCAAAATTTTCATAGGCCTGTTTGCGGTCGGGTAGATAAGACAATTCCGCCATGGTCAGGCTTAACTCTTCCGACAAAGGCACCGATTGGACCGCGATTTCTTGCGCAACGCGGCGCAACGCGGCTTCAATCGACATGCCTGACTCAACGCAGATCAGAAGCAGATCAAGTGCATCCGGAAAAGCCATCTGGATGGAGTTTTGTCGCTTTCCAATCGTATTCATCAAAAAGAGTTCGGGGGCTTTTGTACCTGCGAGGATACCCACCACAACGATGCCAATGCCGGTCGTTGTTGAAACCTGAATAGCTCCCAACACAAAGATATAGAGGATCAGCAAGAGCCCAACTGCAATGGGTGTGACGAGACGGCAGAAAAGGAATGTGACCTCTGCCTGCGCACCGCGAAATCCGGCTCGCGCCAGCTCGCCCTTGAATTTGTCGCTCCCCAGCCATTCATTCAGATTAAAACTTTCAACGATTTGCTTGATGAATGCCTTTGGTTGTGGCCGCAGATTGTTGCGGTTGCGCGCAAGATCCTCGCGCGAGCGGACACGCAAGCGGTTGCGTTCCGTCACGACGCTCTTCATACGCGCATCAAGCGAATCGTCCTTGACGAAGATAAAGCCAATGCCCATCACGCCGGACATGACTGCGCAGACCACAAGAAACTGAAAGATCCCGCTGGTTCCGCTGAACATATCCGGCATGGCTACACCTTCACCGAGACCATGAATTTCATCATGACAATCCCTATTGTCGCCCAGATGAGGGTGATCCCCAGAATGATCTGTCCCTTGTCTGTATAGAAGAGCGGATCAAAGGCTTTGGGATTGATAAAATAGACGCCCCCTGAGACGACGAAGGGCAGGGCGCCCACAATGATCGCAGACGTCTTGCCTTCACTGGTCAATGCCTTGACCTTGAGATCCATCTTTTTGCGGTCGCGGAGCACACGCGACAAATTGCCCAAAGCTTCTGTCAGATTGCCGCCGGCCTTTTGTTGGATGCTGATGACAATGGAAAAAAAGTTTGTCTCCGGGATCGGCATCCGTTCGACCATCCGCTCGATAGCTTCCGGCACGGAAAGGCCAACCAGAGTCGATTCAACAATCATACGAAATTCGGTTCGCACAGGCTCAGCGGATTGCGCAGCTACGGTTTGCAGGCAAGCACCCAGCGGCAGGCCCGACTTCACACCACGGATGATGACATCCACAGCTTCCGGGAATTCATCCAGAAATTTTTTCACGCGGCGCTTTTTAAGAAAAGACAGCGCCATTTGTGGCAGTAAAATCCCACCAAAGAGCGCTGCAATGATGGCGGACACAATGCCCCCCATGAACATGACGGCCATCATGCCCGCAGTGATCGCGGCGCCAAGGCTGACCAGAAGAAAGGTCTGCCTGGTCATCTCCAATCCGGCCTGTGTGATTTTGGCTTCGAGCGTCACCTTCTTGGATTTGCCGCTATCTTCCATTTCACGCAGGGTTTCGGCAATTTGCTTGCGTCGATTTGCGGCTTCGGTTCGTGCGCTGTTGGCGCGCATTGAGCCTTCAAGAAGGGCGGCCTGCCGTTCGGCGGCTTTCTTCTCTCCCGACAGATGGGGATAGAGAAATACATAAGCGAATCCAGCCGCCGAGATCGAAGCCAGTACGGCAACCAACAGGCTTTCCATCGCCATTGCTCCTTCTCATCACAAGGTGGCGTCATCCAGAGAAGCATCAAGCGCGGCGGCAAGCCTCGCCTCTTCCCCGAAATAGCGGGCACGATCCCAGAAGCGCGGGCGACCGATGCCTGTCGAGCGATGACGACCGCGCAGCCGTCCATCCGATTCCTCACCGACGATCTCATAAAGAAATAGATCTTGGGTGATGATCACATCGCCTTCCAGACCGAGTACTTCAGTGATGTAGGTGATGCGGCGTGATCCGTCGCGCAGACGCGCCGCCTGAATGATCACATCAACCGAGGAGACGATCATCTCCCGAATCGTGCGCGCGGGGAGTGAAAAGCCACCCATGGTGATCATGGCTTCCAGCCGGCCGAGCGCTTCACGCGGTGAATTGGCATGCAAGGTGCCCATGGAGCCGTCATGGCCAGTATTCATCGCCTGCAGCAGGTCAAAGGCTTCCGGCCCGCGCACTTCACCGACGATGATCCGCTCCGGACGCATACGCAGACAATTTTTCACCAGCTCGCGCATCGGGATTGCGCCCGTACCTTCCAGATTGGGCGGGCGCGTTTCGAGCCGCACCACATGCGGCTGCTGCAATTGCAATTCAGCTGCGTCTTCGCAGGTAATCACCCGCTCGCCTGCATCAATATAGTTGGTGAGACAATTGAGCAGCGTTGTCTTGCCAGAACCGGTGCCCCCAGAGATCAGTACATTGCAGCGAATGCGGCCAATGATCTTGAGAATCTCACCCCCCTCAGGCGAGATCGCGCCAAACTTGACCAGCTGATCAAGAGTGAGCTTATCCTTTCGAAACTTACGAATGGTCAGTGCCGGTCCGTCCAGCGCCAGAGGCGGCGCGATGACATTGACGCGCGAGCCATCAAGCAGGCGAGCGTCACAAATGGGGGAAGATTCATCAACCCGTCGACCGACCTGACTGACGATCCGTTGGCAGATATTCATCAGCTGCGCATTGTCGCGAAACTTGATGTTGGTGAGCTGAATCTTGCCGCCGACTTCGATAAAGGTGCGTTCAGCGCCATTGACCATGATGTCGGCAATGTCATCTCGTGCCAGCAACTTTTCGAGCGGACCAAAGCCCAGAACATCATTGCAGATGTCCTCCAGCAGTTCTTCCTGCTCCGTAATTGACAAGACAACATTCTTGATGCCGACAATTTCAGTGACAATATCGCGAATTTCATTGCGTGCGCTTTCAGGATCCATCTTCGAGAGCTGTGACAGATCAAGCGCTTCAATCAGCGCACCAAAAACGACTGCCTTGGTGGCATAATAGGAATCGGGTTTGCGCGCTTCAGCCGGCGGAGCCGATGGCGGCGCTGCATTGGAGGTGGCCGATTTTACGCCGGCTGTGCGGGCGACTTGCGGTACAGGGGCTGATTTGGTCTCCGGGCGAGGCGCATTGACAGCGCCACCCGCTCCGGTCGCAGAACGCTTGCCAAACATGAAACCTCATCACTTTGAAATCGAAAATGAAATTAAGAGCGCTTCTTCAGGCTCAAACTGAGTTTCCCTGATTTCAACAGACCGATCAAGTCACGTTTCTTCGCGGCCTTCGGCTCTCCCTTGCGGGTGACAGCGTAAGTCAGATCAAGGCATTGCCCATAGGCTTTCACATTGGGAATTTCGCCCAGCATCTGACCATTATTCGCAGCGGTGCCGAAATTCTTCGGATCAAATTCAATGGCTGCGAAAGGAGCAAAGCCAATCGCCTTGGTGAAGTCATCAAATTTGATCTCAGGACGTTTTGGAATTTGAAGCTTGTTGACGATGACCTTTGGTCGCTCATCATTTGGGCGGTCGGGCACCAGACGGTCGAGAATATTTTTGACGTTCCGCAAGCTTGCGAGATCGGGCTCGCTGACAAGAATAATCTCGTCAGCTGCCAGCATCACGCGCCGCACCCAACCTGACCAGCCATGCGGTACATCAAGGATGGTGAGAGGAACCGTCGCTCGCAACAGGTCCAGCAAATAATCAAACCCTTCCGGGTCGAGATCGTAACTTTGCTCAAGATTGACGGGAGCTGCCAAGAGGCTGAGCTTGTCGCCCACTTTGCTGAGCAAGCGTTCCAGCACATTGCCATCGAGCCGGTCGGGGGCGAGGACTGCATCCGCGATGCCTTGCACAGGATCCTGATTGAAATCGAGTGCGGCGGTTCCAAAGGGGAGATCAAGATCTGCCAGCACGGTTGAGATGCCAATCTTGTTGGCAGCGCACCAAGCCACGTTATGGGCGAGGGTGGAAGACCCTGCTCCCCCCTTAGCTCCGTAAAAGGCAACGATGCGTCCAAGTGATCCTGTCGTGGCGGTGGCCGCATAAAGCTGCGAGATAGCACGCACCAGATCAAGCACATCAAAGGGCTCGACGATATATTCGCTGACACCGCGGGCGAGCAAATCGCGATACAATAAAATATCATTCGTGCGACCAAGAGCGATCACACGCGTATTGGCGTCGCAAAATTCAGCCAGCTGATCGAGCTCGCTAAAAAAAGCGCGCCGATCGGGATTGGCTTCCACGATGATGAGGTTGGGCGTTGCATTGGCCTGATAATGTTCTAGTGCAGCAGAAATACCTCCCGGCATCAGCTCCACATGCGGCTTGGTCATATGCCGGTCTTTGATTGCCTCTTGCATCAGCGCCAAAGCGGTTGGTGAGTTATACCAAACCTCGATGGTGATGCGGGGCACCGCAGCCAGAATCAGATCGTTCGTCTCGCCACTCATCAGCGGCCTCCGACATTGCTAATTTTGGTGTTTTCAACCTTCCAGTCCGTTGCGGGATCACTGCCTGCGCGCACTTTTTCAATGCCGCGCATCCGCATGGCCACATCATTGGGGGTGGTGGCGCGTGGCGCCTCAAGGTCGCGCGGATCGGCCGTTTGATTGGCAAACATGCTTTGATAAGAGCAGCCGAAGTCCCAATAGGGGCGGTTATCCCAGGTGCCGGTAGGGCCACCAATGCTCAGATCGGCCGGCCATTCGCCGCACCGATGGACGACCTTGGCACGGGTGGCGCGATAAATGAGCCGGATGGGCGAATTGGCACGCGGGTCTGCGACAGGAT
>JACCED010083152.1_pt1 | contig 28002 bp, 25 predicted proteins | sample 7455021 | NCBI WGS metagenome assembly JACCED01 (sample SAMN15323456, study PRJNA562643) | freshwater metagenome | isolation source: river surface water | place: USA:Blue River Watershed | collected 2017-08-19 | reverse complement strand
GGAGCAGGAGCAGGAGCAGGAGCAGGAGCAGGAGAAGAAGCAGGAGTAGAAGAAGCAGCGGTTACAGTCTCGTCAACCCCTTCTAGTATTTTATTACGTTGAATAATAATATGATAGAGAAGTCCGGCTGCAAATAAAATAATAAGTCCTAAAACAATTGTAAAATATGTTTTCTTATCGTCTATCATTTTTATAGTTGATTTATTGTTGTATTGATGTATTGATTTATTTATAAAATGAAAAAAAATCCAATATTATTTAAATTAAAATTATAAAATAAAATAAAATTGACAAAAATACACATTCGACATACTAGATTAAGTATAGATTGCAAACTTTATTCACAACAATATGGCATATCGAAGATCATTAAATATGTCGTCTATATTGGTAATGAGAAATTCACTTGGTCAAACGTACGGCAAGGGGGTTGAACTAACACATGCCGAATTAGCTCGAATTCTTCCAGAAAATACAGAATACAATTTGATTACTAGTAAAACATTTCGTTCAACTTCGCCAGATGGATCAGTAAGTACTCTTGCTCTATCTGAATGTGAAAAAATGATTCGCACAGGTACAGGAGGGCATTCAGTATTTATTGGAGGGGATCATTTAACAAGCATGTGTTCGGTTCTTGCATCACTCAAGGTTTACGGAAATAATTTCAAGTTGTTATGGATGGACGCACATGCGGATATTCATAATCAAAAAACGAGTCCCAGTAAAAATAAACATGGGATGGTTGTGAATATGCTTATCAACCATTCGTATACCGGGATACCTCGTCTTGATCCGGCTCAAGTAATGTACATAGGACTTCGAAGCACTGAACGCGAGGAAGATGAATTTATAAAAAAGTGGAAAATTCGAACTGTTTACGCCAGTGACATACAAAAAAGCCAAACAAATAGTTATCGAAAAATTGCAGATTTTGTTCTCAAATCAAACGTCCACCTCTCATTGGATGTTGATATTCTTGATCCAAAAGATATGGCAGGCACTGCTACTCCGGCACCAAACGGCTTATATTTAGATCAAGTTCTAACTATTATGGGCATAGTCAATTCTGGTTCTAAAAACTATTACGCTACTGACATTATGGAATACAATCCTAAAAAATTTAACGGAGACTCACAAGCAGCTTCAAAATCAAGGGAAACAATGCGGGCAATATTGGGATTCGTCGTTTAGTTTATAATTTTATCGTACTCTCATAAGCTTGGACGGTTGCAACTGTACCTTTGGGAACAATTGGAGGAACCGTCGCATTACCGCCTACGCCATAGTTATTTCCGTATAAACCAAGATTAGCGGTTGCTTCAACCTTTTTTTCATTTTTGAATGCTCCTTTTATTTTATCCATAATTCCTGGTTTTTTATTATTGACATCGTCATTATTTTTTTCTCCACTTTCACTGGGGTCGTTTTTGTTTTTGTTTTTGTTTTTATTTTTAGAAAACCCTAGACCAAGTTTATATGTCGAAGATGATTCAGCATCTTTTGAAGGTCCAAAAAAATAGTTGGTAATATAATAATTATCGCGTAGTTCGCCAGAACCTGAACCTGATCCTGAACCTGATCCTGAACCTGATCCTGAACCCGAACTTGATCCTGATCCTGATCCTGATCCTGAACTTGATCCTGAACCTGATCCTGAACCTGAACCTGAACCTGAACCTGAACTACCACTAGGCGTAACATATTTTGGATCAAGGGTCCAAATGTTATCGTTACAATATAGTTTATCAAAATTAGAACTCATACACGTGTCCCCGTCAACTGCACATCCTCTTTTTAAATCACATGATAGCAACTTTGTTTGTTCAAGGTGATATGGTATTTGTTTTGCAGCAGCGTCAGGTTCTGTCCAAACCGTTTCAGTTTCACTTCCGGGTTTTTTGGCGCATACTAAATTCTGAGCAGGATTATTTGGAGACGAATAAGGATTACATATAGTAAGCGTCTTACTGCTTAGAATCGTACACGCTTGTCCTTTTGAACAATTCGCATTTGGCGCCGATTGTTTTATTACAGTCCCCGTAGTATATCCAGCTACCGTAAAATCAGGCTGCGGGGTACACTCACTACAATCTAAGTTTGTTTCACATTTTACGCCAGAACCTTTAAATCCTATGTCGCATACATGTGGACAAATCAAACGTTGTTTATGTTTTGGTTCGCTTTCAGGAATCCATTTACAATTTCCATCACTTGAAGATACCGCAATTTTACATCCTGGCATACACTTTACGTTGTTGCTTGAACTAAATCCTTCTTTTCTGTTTCCTGTTCCTGTTCCTTTTCCATAGTCTCCAAATCCGTGTCCCGACTGGGCGAAACCATAGTATAAATTTTGACTATCCCGTATTTTATGATTGAGTACGTGTTTGAAATAACGCTCTTCGTTATCGGAATCACTATCGGAACTACCAGATTCGCTACTACTGGAACTACCAGGTTTGTCGTGATAGTTGTTGCCGTGGTTGCCGCCGTTGCGGCTAATGTTGCGCTTTGTATTACGACGTTTGCCGCCACTTTCATCATTGCTGTTATTATAAATAAGTCCGGAAGTTCCTCCAATAAAAAGCACTACCACAATAATAATAAACAGAATTGGTTTGCTTAAATACATTTGTATATTTACTTTGAGGATATAAATTAAATATTTATAAATTTACAAATTACAAATATATTACATATTACAAACACACAAAATAAAATACAAAAATACAAAATTGATTCGAAAATAATTTAAATTATATTACGTTATATAAACAATACCAACCAGACAACTAGACAACAAACACGTATAACCATGATAATACCGGTTAAATGTTTTACATGTGGAAAAGTGATTGGTGATAAGTACCGAGCTTACTTGGAGAACGTCAGGCAAAGAAAAGTTGGAGACAATTCAAAAGTTGTATATTTAACTCCTGAAAAGAATGAACTGCCCAAAGAAACTCCCGAGTCAATTGAAATGAATAACTTGGGTATTGTAAAAATGTGTTGCAGGCGTCACTTTCTTACCCATGTCGATATTTAGATATTTAGATATTTAGATCAGATATTATTAATATATAGTAATAATAGTAATAATAATAGTAATAATAAATTAATAAACGTTAACCTCACTAGCGAATGCCGTACGTGATTCGACCCTACAAAAAAACCTCCAAATTCCGGGTGTGTAAACGCAACAGCCGGAAGTGCTTCTCAAAACGTCCCATGACCAAACGCAACGCCAAACGACAACTAGCTGCGATTTATGCAAATTATAAATAAAATATAAAACTTCTTATCCGCTACTCGGAAGTGGCGCCAGACACAGTTTGATTTCGCCTAAACTGGCCACATAGTATTTGACAACTAGCGGTAAATCATTTTCCAGATACATTTCAATTTGACTGCACAAATTGGTACACTTTATGAAATATCCAAGATTTTTCAAAGAAAATTCGCCTTGAATAATTTTATTTGCATTTTGCTTGTGGATAAACTCCATGCTGCCTGAACTTTCTACACGAGTTACTTCAGCAGTTGCAAATTGTCCGGCACAGCGAAAAATAAGTTCATTTCCAACCGATTTTATTTCAAGTTTGTCTGAAATAAACGACAGATCTCTGATTATTTTTTGAAAATCGGCAGATGGAAGATTAATTACAGATGAAAATGTAACATTCGGTTCTATCAGTTCTTCAGGTTCTGGCTCGATAAGTCGCAATTTTTGAGTTTTACACTGTTTTATATCGCCATTTTCAAACTTCAATCCTAAAAATGATACAATCCCTTCATTATAGTCTTTATTTTCAATATAAATGGTAAGCGTGTCATCGTTATCAATGGTATTCACGAGCTTGAACAAGTGGAACATATTAACCCCAATAATAATTTTTTCTTTTTGGCAATCATATTCCTCGAAATTTTCAGCAGCCAGGAACATGTGTGCTAACATGGTATGCGACTTATCCATATTGATAATACGAATCCCGTCCGGACAAAATGTTATATTCGACTCCAATAAAATATCTTTAAGCGCCGTTAACAAGGTTCTCATTGGAGCTATTTGTACAGTTTTTATAGTTAATACATTACCGTTGCCGTTACCATTTCCAGTTACATTACTGCTTGTACTAGAAGTAGTATAAGAAGAAATCGTACTTTCATTTTCAGTATTGGATTCATTGGCCGAATGAAGATGTGATGCAGTTTTAAACATTTTAACAACACCCTATTTAAGAAAAAATAACTTGTACGTATAAATTTAATAAAATCTTTAAATAATAAATATTAGTATTATTAATAATAAGCTACGAGCATTCAAAAAACTAATAACACCAACGAAACGAAAATGGCTTCCACTCGAAATATAAATAATCCCAATGATTACGCCATGCGACAACGGCTTTATTCAGGTGCATCTGAGTATTTAGCATTTACTCCTTTCCATGTTGCACATAACACCGCTCGGCCCGACTTATACGCTCCAAGTTTCATGCCGCGACATTTATTGTGCACGAATTCAATTGATGTCGAGTCTCAGCTGTTTGGAATAAATGCATCTAATTTAGTAACGCCCGCGCAAAAAGTTACTCCGGAAATAAAAGACCTTCCGTCCATTTCCTTTTTCGAAAGACAGTTGTGTTACATGCCTAGAAATCTAACCGTTGAACCAAATCAACGTCCATTTTTCTGGTAGGTGAAACACTTTAGTTTTATTATCATTCGATTCGAAATGAAATAATAAAAATACTATTAATAATTTTATTATTATAACATAAGTAAGTATAATAAATAATAAAATAATATTTAAGTTTATTAAGTTTAGTGTTTAATAAGTATCATGTTTAGTGGTTCTAGCGGCTCTAGTAGCGGGTCCAGTAGTGGATTCGGCGGATTTGGTAGCGGATCTAGTTCTGGGTCGGGGTCTGGGTCTAGCGGAAGCGGATCGAGCGGATTTGGATCTATGGTACCCGACTCTTTTAAAAATGCATTTTCATCATCACCTTCATCGTCATCGTCATTGTCATCTTCTTCATCATCGTCTAGTGTTCCGGCAACAACCGATGCCCCTGATTCGGGATCGTTTTTGCCGTCATTAAGTAGCTTTGGGTCGGGATCAGTCGATTCTTTGCTATCCGGATCAAATGAATTTATGAATTCAAACTCAATGGTAGCAAGATTTTCATTTTTATTGCTCGTGTTTCTTGCATTTATAATACTGCTTCGATTGTTTATTAGTGTAGCTGCAGTATTTTTATCACCTGATTCTAAACCAATGTTAGTAAACGGACTAGTTGATGCAACTGAGTCAAAAATAATTACTCAGGATCCAGGTATAAAAGGTTCAATTCCAATTACTCGATCTGTAAACCAAGATGGAGGTATTGAATATACATGGTCGGTCTGGTTTTTTATACGCGACCCAGGTACTGATAGTGATATTGGAGTGTTAAAACATATTTTTCACAAAGGTGATAATATCGCGCGCCCCAGTACTCATGATAATAATATATTAAAAACGGTTGGTCCTAATGTGTCTCCAGGTGTATTTTTTCAGGTTGATAGGGTCCCTTCAACTTCTCAAAATCCAAATCCAAATGTAAATACACAAACCGTCACATTAAAAGTTGCGATGAATAAATATAACAAGTCAGGTGGAACTATGGATACGATAAATATTGAAAACATACCGGTACGAAAATGGATTTGTTTAATCATAAAAACGCGAAACTCTGTTGTGGATGTTTATATTAACGGTCAACTTACAAAACGACAGACTCTTGATGGCATTCCTTATCAAAATTATGGAAACGTATATATCGCTCAAAATGGAGGTTTTTCCGGAAACATTTCGGATCTTCAATATTTTAATTATGCAATTGGAACCAGCGAGTTACAAGACATTGTGAATCGTGGCCCCAATCTTAAATCAGGAGACACGTCGCTTACCACCATTCCAAAATACTTATCATCCAAATGGTATTTTGACGTGAACGGGTGATGTTAATCAACTTACCTCTCTTTAAATAGTAGTAATTTAATACTATTTAAATTAATACTATTTAATTTAATACTATTTAAAGTATTTTTTATAAAAATAAATAATTAAATAATTAACAAACCAATCAAATAAGCAATGAATACCCCCTATAAAATTGGAATTATTATTCCATCCACGTCGAATGAACGGCCTTGGAAATCATCCAGTGAAACATATTTGTTTACTACATTTACATCCTTTATAAATTCGTTAACCCCTGACGAAGGAGCGCACTTATATAAATTTTATATAGGACTCGATAGAAACGACGCAATACTGGATACACCGGAATTTAGATTGGATATAGAAACACTTATTTCATCTTATCACAATATACAGGTTGAAGTAGAGTATTTATACATGGACGGCATTAATAAAGGGCATTTAACTGTTATGTGGAACCGGTTATTTTATAAGGCACTTGAAGATGGATGCGACTATTTTTACCAGTGTGGAGATGATATCCATTATAAAACAGTAGGCTGGGTCACTGACTGTATAAATGAACTCAAATTGCATGATGGATTTGGAGTAACCGGTCCGATAAACAATAATCCAAACATTTTGACACAGACATTTGTGTCTCGTAAACATCATGATCTATTTGGTTACTACTTTCCAGAAGAAATTGGAAACTGGTATTGCGACGACTGGATAAATGAAGTGTATCGAGGAATAAACCGTTGTTTTCCTTTAAAACATCACGCATGCGATAATATTGGAGGTAACGTGCGGTATTCTATTGTAACCATGAATCACAAACCATACGTGGAACGGGATTTAGATATCATAAAAAATAAATATTCGTTTACATAGTTATTCGATATTTATAAATAAAAATTAACTTCTTACAAAAATAAATAATTAATTATATTGTAATAGCTTGTTTTTCAACGTCGTCCACCAAGAAGCTTAATTTAAGCTTGTACTTGTTCAAAATGTCTTGTAACATGCTTCCGCCGTACCCATCTGTATACGTGTTCCACGCCTCTTGCGGATTTACCGGTTGAGCTTTATATTTAATACTTGTAACAAACCCGTCAAACCCTCCTCCAATTTCAATATTGGTTAACGAGTTTTGATTTGCTAACGCGATGGATACCGATGGCAACACGCACGTTCGCACAAGTTTTCCGTCCAAGTAAATGTCAAGCGTTCTTCCGTAAATACTCACAATGAGACAGACCCATCTTTGAATAGGTATATTGCTTACATGACACGTAGCTAGATCGGTAGAGCTAGAAGTTTTGTTGTATCTAGTTTGTACATCCAAGTCATTGTTACAAGCACCTAGCTTGATATTGAAATTACTACTTGTCCCATCAGAACCCTTTATATTGAATAGGGATTTTGGGGAGGTTTGACTACATGCCCAGTTTGTTACGTAAAACCATAATGATATTGAAAAATTTGAAGGGTTGTTGTTTGGAGGAAGGGTTGTCGCAGGTAGTGTTGTTTTTACACTACCCTTTTGCATACCTCCAATTTGGGTATACGAGTCTGTCAAGTATTGCCATATTACGTAAAGCAATATAATGGCTATAACGCCAATTGCTATTGTGGAGGTTTCAACCATACTATTCTTATAGTTTTGAAATATGTATTATGTATTATGTATTATATATATTATATTTTCATATTTTATAATATTACTTTTTGACTTAACTTCTTAAAACTCTTACTTAATTTATAATTAAAAATTAAAATTATATATTAAACTTTCTATACGTTATGCATTAGTTCATCTACACGAGTATTACTATACGCCGACCACAAAAATCCGCGCGGATCTTCTTTCGTGTAAATTCCGGTAATTACATCTTTTGTCAAATGATTGCTAAATGCAACAACATTTGTCAAGTTTCCAATAACCCCCATAGATGCACCGGATACTATATTTCCATGTTCGATAAGTGGAAATTTATTTGTTACACTAGTAACAAGTTTATTATTTATAAATATATCAATGTTCGACCCGTCGTAGTTATATACAAGATGATTCCATCTTTGAAGTGGGAAATTTGACATTGTGTAAATTGTCACCATTACGCTATCTTCGGGTGGAACAAGAGTTTTTACACTCTTATCTTTTTCAGGCGATGTTTTTATATTGGCTTTCGCCCATCCTTTCGCACCGCTGGATGCCCCGCTAATTACCGAAGCAGTTGATGACGCGGATTCTCGTGTACTGGCTGCCTCATTTGAAGCGGCGGCTTCGGCTCCACTCATCATATTGTTGAACGCTTCAAACGCTTCAAATCCCTCGTCAACTTCGTGATTAAAATCTAATAAACTCATTGCAGTGTTTTCAACTGTAGTTTTATCTGTTTCACTTGTCGTTGAAAGCGTGGTTGCGCCACTGCTTCTAGAAGGTTTGCGCATTTTTATTCTAAACCGTAGTTCGTTTGTAGCCGCGTTGTATTCAATCCGCGGAACACCATTGAAATCTAAAATGTTGACAAACGTATTTCCACCACTTGTCATGCTTGGAGGATGCGAACTTATGAATACCCACCCACTCAGTGCATAGCTATGTTTTGTTTTCAACTTGGTTGCGCATTCAGGGGTTCTTACAATACCTACGCTTTCCAATGTCTCCAGCTGTTTGGGTACGCTAGTGTCGACGATATCTTCAGTTAGTGATGTGCTTCCGCTGAAGATGGTAGAATTCAAAACAAATGGAATAAAAAAATATATACCCACTATCGCGGCTTCTATTAACAACAGTATCCATACTGGACGCGTGGTAATATTCAACTCATGTCTTATCCAATTTACTGCATCAATAATTAAACATGGAATGTATCGAATAACTTTCAGTAACAGTAACACAATACTGTTTGATTGCATGTTTTCATAGTCCCTCTCTTTCTTCAACATAGACTCGTAAATTGTCATAACAATGGCGGATGCCACTAATATTCCAATAACAATAAGCACGACCTTAAAAATATTAGTAATTCCTCCCACAAATTGTTTGGATACGTATAAAATAAAAAGAACTAATGCGGCTATAATCAATGCCACCGCTCCCAGCCTAGAAACCATAGTCGCAAATCCAAGTAGATTTATAAAATTTGAATATAGTCGACGAAGTGGCATCGTTAATTTAAGTCTTCGGACAAGTTTTGTCAAAATAGAATCGCTGTCCGTGAAAGGCATCGCGCGTTCTTTATCTTCACTGGTTTTTTGATCAACAAACCGATGTAGTCCAAATAACGGTATAAATGCTACAATTCCAAGTGCCAGAACGATTCCCAAAAGTATCAAGAAGGGATAAACCAAATATGACTTTATCATCGTTAGTGTTTCGGTTGAGTTAAAAAAATCAATCATTGGTCGAGTATCCAATAAAAACATGGACAAAATAATAAACCAACCAAATGCCAGTGCAAAGAGTATGCAGCCAAGTATGCCGGGATTTTCTGGGTCATATTCTGAACCAATTATTTTACACGTAATTTGAAAAAAAATAGATTTTTCTCCCGGAGTGTCGCATTTAGCTGGTACATATAAAAAACATGCTACCATAATAATTAATGCAGTTATTGCAGTTATTGTTGTCATTGCAATAAAGCCCTTTGTGTATCGGTCATACCGGTCATTGTCTTCTTTTTCTTCATCCTTGGTAGTTTTTGTAAAAGGAACCGACGACATTCTTTTCGGTATTCGATATTCGAAACGCTTCGAAAAAACAGAACAATTAAAACTTATACTATAAACCGTTAATATTTTATTTTATTTTAATTTTATTTTTATTTAGTCTAAACTCGCTCGAACATCTAATGTCAATTGTCAAATGTACGTTCAAGACACTTTAGGTTTTCATCAGAAATAAGTTGAGCATTTCCTGACGTAAAGATATCAATTATGCATTTATGAAATGCGTGAAACGAGTCGAAACTAATGAGCCACATTAAACCATCTTTTACCAATCGTTTATCATTATTTTTGTTACGCTTTTGATACGGTTCATAACTTACATCATCGCTATCGCTATCATTATTGGTATCTTTATTGGTATCTTTATTGGTATCTTTATTGGTATCGTTATCGATATCATTATTGGTTTCGTTACTTTGAATCGTTAAAAATAAAGGGTGTTTTCTTAATACATCAACAAATTTTTTATTCTCGTGTAGGTGCATGACATCCAATAAATAATCAAATACATCATTTACCCGTTGACATTGAAATGGATTTGTTTCTGGATTATTGTCACGAAGTATTTTCATAAGATTATTTTGCATTCCAAATGCGTCTACCAGCTGTATTTTGTATAAGAAATTTGCCATGTCTGCATCATCCGCGATCAGAAGCGGATATGTGCATATAAAGTCATAAAAATATGGAGGACGCGCAGCAGCCATTTCTAATTATTTAACTGTATATTGTATTTACTTATTTGTATTTGTTTTGTTTATTTTGTTTAAATAAATAAGATTAAAATAAAGTATTATTAGAAAGTAATAACGATAATAAATAGTAAATAAAATAAAATAAAAATGGATTCTGCATTGGGGCCTGGATATGACTATTGGAAAAACATAAAATCTCCTTCCGAGCTCGGAATGAGTGATGCAGGTACGATTAAAGCGCTTTCAAACGATATAGGCGGTCTAATTTCATATGTGTCACTACTAGTCGATGGAAATTCAAATGCATCTAAGACAGGAGAACCGCTTGGAAATCGTTTTTTTTTAGAAACATTTGCCAAGTGCAGAAACATTTTATCAGACCGAACCAAACCAGAGAGCGAATCTAATCCAATATATGTACCTCGATTCATATACGTAGACAATGTACCTGATGGTACGATTCCTTTCATAGCATCCGGGCCAGATGGTGGTAAAATGAAAGATTTCAGAGGATTGATACCTGGCGCAATAGGAAATATGGCAGCATTTAGTCCAAGTGGATTTTACAGGGCATTTACAATGGGAAATTATCCAGACTGTGTTAAAATCAGTCTTCGAACAAAAGATAATAACAACAATGATAGCGAACAAACCGAGTACGTTGCAGTTCAAGATATTATAAATGAAATAAGTCCAGATAATATGACAAAAGGAAACCCAATAAACTCAATAACTGATCCATGTAAATATAAAGATTACACACATCCTATAACCAAAGTTCAAAAACTCAAACGAGAATGTGAACCAGAAAGCGAAGATTTTTCTATTCTTAACCCCAATCTCAAAATTAGCGGCGATTCCGAATCAGAGTCGGATTCCGAATTTGATTATTCAACAGTACATCAACATAGTAACCAAAAAGAGGAACGAGCTGCTTTGAAGCATATGAGAAAAATGCGTCGCAAAGAAAAAAAAATGCACGCTTCGGCTTCAATATATCCATTAAAAATCTCTCAGTCTCAACCTCATAATACTAATGATAATGATATAGTATATACCGATGACGATTTTGCGTCAAAATACCAGGTCATGCGGTTTCATGATAACGATAACGATATTGACAATGGTAATAATAAAAACGATAATAATTATGAATATGCGTTTCCTGATGATATTGTATCAAGAATTTATTATGCTGCAATTACTGGGTTAGGGCTATACGTTTTGTATAAAATTTTATACACAAATCGTAAACGGCGGTAATTTCATTTTATTCATTTCATTTCAATCGTTTTATTCATCATCACCTTCTTTTTTATTTCCTTCTTCAACTTCATTCATTTTATCTAACACCGACGACGATGATGGGCTTTCGCGTTCGGGTTCTTTACTATCACCCTTCATTGCAGACGCTGACACATTCGTTTTACTTGCAGCGACAAGCGTTAGAGCTGCAGCAAGAGTGAGTTCCATTGCCTTAATGCCGTCTCGTAACGCTTTAATACAATTTTCCATTGACTCGACAGAGCTACTGTATGCATCCCCTGCAAGTACAGTAATTGCTTTTTTTACTTCGCCAGATGACGATGATGATGATGATGATGATGATGATGATGATGGAGACGAATCTAATTCCGGTTCAGAAGTTTGACTTGGTGTTGACCCATCCTGTTCGGGGGGTGACGGAGGTTTTTCTTCAACGACATCATTTGTATCTATTTCAGGGGTATCATTCGTCGGGGACTCTTCACTGATATTATTCAATTTTTCTTTAGTAGATGACAACTTATCTCCGATTTTATCTTTTGTTTCAGACACGACATTTCCGATGTCGCCAGCAGTTTCTTTTATTTGTTCGCCTGCATTTGAAATAGCATCTTTACCTTTTTCTAATTTTGTTTCAACGTCATTTTTTGTTTCATTCAAACTATTTAATGCGCGTTCAAACAATCCTGGCTCGGTTGAAGATGATTCTGTACCGGAACTTTTTTCTGACCCTGATACTGCTTCTGGGTTAGGGGGTTTTTCCGCATTTGCTTCATCTTTTTTTTCACTGGAAAAAAATGATTTAAACTTATCCACAATCCCAGGTTTTTCTTCTTCTTTAGGGGGTTCAGTAGGTTTAACCGGCGGTTCACCGCCATACATCTTCATATACTTGCGATATGCGTCACCATATGTAGATGCGGCTTTTACGGTTCGTTTATTATTTTTTTTACCTCGATTTTTTGTTTTACCTCCATCAAAATTTGACATTTTATGATGTTGCTGCTGGTATTACTACTACTACTTTAAATTAATATAATACTTTCTATTATTGTTTATTATATTATTTTTTATTTTTTTACAATTTTTATACACGTTTATTATTTGCATTTACGCCATACCTCCTTATATTTATTTAGGATATTTACTAATTTAATAGACTAATACTCTTTAAAAGCGAAATCGTTTATGCAGTTCAAGCGCAACCAACGCACCCGCGAGTTGTACAAGTATGTACGGTATAAGATCGGTACGACTTAATTTGCCAGCCGCGTACATCATAACTGATGCAGCTGGATTATAGTGTCCGCCTGAAATATTTCCTCCAACCATAACAGCAATTGCAAATGCCGCACCCATTGCAATTGCATTTCCGGTTGCAATAATTACATACATGAAAAATAAAGTTCCTAAAAACTCAACAACATATTTGTTAATCATTTTATAGTGTATTATAACTGTGTTTTTTATAAATTACTTTAATATTTTATTTTTTTTCTATTTTCGAGTTTATTTATTCTACTTTTTACATTTTTCATACTTTTTACATTTTTCATACTTTTTACATTTTTCATACTTTTTACATTTTTCATACTTTTATTTGTTCTCCTCTTTCCTTTTCCGTTTTTTGTTTTTCCTTGACCGGCTTGCGTATTTTTACGTTTGAATCGTTTACCTAAATTACGTAATGAATGTGAAATATTTCGAAGAGCCACTGAACCCAGCGACCATCCAAATTCAGACCATGATATTAAAAACTCTGTCCGGAATGTCTGAGCCGTTGCAGTGTCATCAAAATTTAGACAAACTCGATTTAATGTATCAGCCGTAACTTTTGGTTTACTAGGATCTATTATAATCTCATCACACATGTTGTCAAAGGCATATACAGAAACCTTCTTCAAAAGAGTACTAGCGTCTGCAAGTCTCAGTCTTGTTACATTTTGGCTAATAGGAAGCAACGCTTCCAGCCAGTTCGATTGATATCGATCAGGTAAATAATCCGATCCTCTAAACATGGCTTGATTTTTTATATAATCCAGTTCTTGGACCTTTTTCATTACTTTGTGAATAAACTGATATTTTTGGTCACTTGCCGTGCTGGAATGACTCGCACAATATTGAAGAGCTTCTTCGTATAATGAACTCGTTGATAGCGATTGGCTAACTGCGACTTGTGAGCCAGTTCTCGTGGCTGCAACTCCATAGTGTTTTTCACCAGTAATACTGGACTTTTCCGCGGAATTTAAGTATTCGTCGTCTATTCCACTCGTCGTGCTGGACGCTCTTCCAAAATCAATTAATACTGCATGTAAATGGTGAGATGCGCCTTTTCTATAAATAAGTGCATTTTTTTGATGCAAGTCAAAATGAACAACTCCAACTTCAATAAAAAGTCTTACTATTTTGGAAACCACACTCCCATATACACGTTCCACTACATTTTGAGTGACTTCAATACCTTGAAAATGCTGCCCATGAGCAAGGTTTGCAAAACTTGAAAATGTATCCGACTGTAGAATTTTCGGCATTACAATCATACCGATTCCATAATTTTTACCAGAACTTGCAGACTCAGAACATACTCTCATTAAAAAACGTAACGTGTGAACAGATGCTTCTTCTCTCACTTTATAGTTCAAAAATTTCAAAAAATTTATTCCGTTTTGATTATCAAAAAATGAGAGATTTGCTACCGGAGGACAAATCGGCTCCCTTCCCCCAACAACGGATGATTTCCAAATATGTTGTTGAAGTTTGGCTTCTTCAAAAAAACTACTCTCAGTTTCAGTAGCCTTTCCAATACCTTCGGATTCAGTTTTGCCTAAAGGTACATAGTCGTCAATACCTTCTTCTGCTTGAGATGTTACCGCCAACTTGACAATAAAACTCGTGACTGGTACAGTAAATCGAAACGATGAATTAAACGTAAGAAATTCGCTATGCGCATCTTGAACGTTTAGTACAAACATAAAACCCTTCAATGATCCGCAAGTCAACATTTCAATTGTAGACCCTCTAGCGTTCAACATGTCCCGTATTGATACAATGCCTTCTTTAGGCTTTCCGTCTCGGTGTTCTCGTCGCTTAACTCCGCCGTGCATTATCTTACTTAATTATTAATTTCAATTGATATAAAATAAATACATATTTAAATTTACTGTTTCATTTTTTATGTATCGAATTTTTTAGACTCTACTTATCAAATGTATCAGACGGTCCGCTTGGAACATCTTCTAGTTTGGCACTATTAAAATACGTTTTTCTAAACTTCATCATAAATTCATCTGAGATTCGTTTAACGGCAAAATCAGAAGGCTTCATTTTTCCAGTAAGAACATTTATAATCATGAAAATGGAGTACATTCCGCACTCTGTATTTTTATATTGATGATCTTTTTTATTTACGATAAGGTTTAAATTTAAAGCGGGTATAAGCTGTTTACCCGCTTCTATAATACGGTCTGCAAGTATCTTGACTTCGGGAGGAATATCATCGCTCGTACTATCGAAAAAAAATATATATTCGTTTCTTATATCTACAAACATTGATATCCAATGAGCGCCCGATTTCGTATGAGGATCTGTATTGAAAATAAAACCAAAATGCCTTTTTCCTCTTTTTATCATGTTTCCTAGGTTGAAATCGTGAATATCCTTCCAAACATATTCACCCGTATTCATTTTCAAATCAAAATCAATTGGTGCGGGGCCTAAAAACATGAATGATGGATACGCATGTTCATATTGCTTCATTACATTTTCAATATCTACGCTTGTTAGCCAAGTTGTCGGTTTTTTAATCCAGCTTTTTGGAGCGCGAGGAGCAAATGTATAGTTTAACAAGTCTCTATATTTACCTTCGTCTTCCAAAATAAGCAGTTTTCGTAACCAACATGCCTCATTTTTACAAACACGAGACAGATGTTGTCGTAAAAATGCCCAAATTTCGTTAGGGTCGTCGGATGTTATTTTCTCATCGGAATGACGAGCATTCCATGCATCCTTGAGCGTTTCGAGAGAGTTATTAGAGTAACATGATTTAGATTCACTTAAAGAATGTGCTTCACCTGAAGGATGCGGACTACACTTCATGTTATTTTGTAGATCGTTATTTTTATGTTTCCCTCCGTTAACTGATGTCATTGCGTTGTTAATATATATATAATATTTAGTAGTAGTATTAATTATTGTTAATATTATTTTTATGACTTGTAGTTTTCAAACCTTTTGTTTTAAATTGACGGTCCTTTAAATTAATTCCGACAACTCTTGGAATGTTATTTATAGGCTTTGAATCGGTATCATGTGTTGGACCCGACGATGATGATGTAGGTAAAACAAAAAGCTGTTCTAATATATTTTTTTCATTTAATTTTATTTTTTTTACATTTCGATGATCATTTTCAAAAAATGATGCGTCTATTTTATGTACAGTTTCTTCAAAATTTAGGTGAGAATTATCATTATAATTATTTTTATTACTGTTATCGTTATCGTTATTGTTATCAACTTCTGCATATTCTTTTTGTAATGTATCCGATAAGTCAATAAACTTGAAATGCATAATACATGCGTTTATATAGGCGGTACTTGCATTAATGAGTGAGGTATCATTCACATGAGCTGGATTTTTTATTAACTCTTTTGTAAGCGCCAGTATTCGTTTTTTATAAAATCTGCGTTCACTTTTTTTATGATCAGACCGCGTTTCAACATCCGCATCACGTTTAGATATGTATTTTGAATATGCGGCTACATTAATCATTGTATCCATAGTAAGTTTATCACATGCGCTCATAGTTGAACACGACTCAATAATTGGATTACTATGCGGAAGTATTGAATTTGAATTTGAGTTCATTTTTTAAAGTTTAAGGGGTTAGATATAGTTTCAGCATTTATTAAAATCCATTTAAATTTAAATAAATCTAAAATGATATAAACTCTAAGTGTTATATTGTTTGTAACCATAGCAATAATTTCATACTTTTATAAAATGACATCACCGTCGGTATCGTCGTCCTCATCAACTGATAAATATAACTGCATTGTCGTTAAAAAAAACGGATCTTTAAAACAAGTCCATCCATTATCCTTAAACGAAAAAACACATTCAACTTACATGAAAATAAGTGACACATCAGAAACATATAGTTCATCATTTCGACTTCATACTACATGGAAAGTACTAAAATACAAGGTAACGATAGAACTATGGGCGCGTGCAACGGGTCGCGCTGGTCAAGAAAATCAGTACGAGTTTCCGCCTCCAGTTGATGAAATTCTTTTTTTTGGAAATTGTTTGCTTGTTGTTGCGAATAGTTCTCCAGATTTTTCATTCTCCATCGAGTCGTGGAAAAGAATATATGCACACCTTTTTGGAGGGTTTCACGATTTGACAAAGACGGAAACAGTCGATGAAACTGAATATGATGAAATGGATGATGTACCCATAAAAAGGAAAACGCGAGACGGGTATCTGAAAGATGGATTTATCGTGGACGATCCGTGTGATAAAAATGGTGTAAATTCTATAAAACCAAAAACTAAAAATACAAAAATAAAATCATCATCTTCTCAATCATCAACAAATACAAATACTATTATTTCTAGATCAATATCTGAACCGTCGCATGATAACGATGATGAACTTACGGAGGAGTTATACTTGGAGTATGACAGCGATAGCAATGAATAATTTGAATTATTCACTATTCCATTATTCACTATTCACTATTTGTTTGCGTTAAATATACCACTAACTTTTGTTATTAACTGCAATTCGCATGGACGAACCATCCATCGTATATTTTTATCACTATCTTGTATGTCCATAACTCTCAATAAAAGTTCTGTAAATACAATTAAGCTGGGTAGTTTTTGAATTGATGACGATTTTTTTTTACCTTGCAGTTCACCTTCATCTTCATCTATTGCTCCAATAAATTCGGTAAGCGTATGCTTTTTCGATGTGAGTATCTTGTTTAAAAAATCAATAACAAATTGTTTGTTTCTTGGAACTGATCCATGAATCACATTTTTTTGATTTTTCAGATCAATAAGAATGAATTCATGTAATAATTCTGACGAAATCAATCGAGTGCAACCGATTTTGTAGGGTACACTAGTATTTTCATGCATTACAGCGTCCTTACCAATTGAATTGACCAGTGGAGTGTTGCACGTTTTAAGAAACCAATCCAATACACATTTACTTAAAATTGTTTTATCGTCTGATCCAAATTTTGATGATGGCTTCCACTTTCCCGAAGCAGTTTGGGGTGTCATGCCAATAAAATCAACATGTATAAAAAAACTTTCTTCAATATATTTTATCAAATTTACATCAGATTTTTTCCCACTTGATGGTTCAAGTGTGGTTGACCATTTTGCGATACTTGAAGTAGGAACAATCATTGCTTGCCTGACTCCTACTTTCGAAGGACATGAAATTGAATATCGACGGATATATGAATCGATTATTCTCTCGAACTGTTGAGTATCGGGGTCGTCCGAGTTTATTTTAGGTCGGTTTATAATTTCTAATATTTCATTGCCAGATAACATGTCAATATAATGATGCATGCACGCAAATAAAACGGTATATGTATCTGCAATTTTTTTTTGAATGACCGGTCTTATAAACTGTACAACAGTCGAAAGAAAAACATCGGTTTTGTATGTTTCAGGTAAGTCTTTGTGCATTGGGGACATCGAACCTAAAAGTATGTTATATATATCAAATAGTCGCCCCATTATTTCATTTGACTCTGATCCAACTCCATCTCCAGTCGCCCGAGCATCGAGCCCCATATTCGCCATTCGCCGCTGTTCTTCACTTGGAACAATAGCGGTAGTTCCATCGTCTCCGACATTTATTTGTACCGATTCGATTCCTTCATGTATCGGCATAGTTCGTTCTCTAATCCCGATTTTTGGATTTGTTACTCCGTCAGGTTGAAATAGGTAGTAGTCTCCAATTTGAATTAGACGCCCTTCTCTGCCATAATAATCTGTCAACATTTCATACGGATCATTAATGAGAGTATTCAACGCAACTAATATTTGTTCAGTTGTGTACGTGCGTACCTGATTCACATGTCTAAATAATTCATCTTCTCTGTAAAAAAATCGTTCTTTAAAAAGCGCTCTTACTCTATGAATAACTCGTTCACTATTCATTTCTAAAAATTTCATATTATACGTATCCATATCGGTTCCCATTTTAGCTAAATCATCGTCCAAGTTTGGCTCGCACCCAAAATCACACTCGTCTTGGTAGTCGCATGCATCCGTTCGCGGCTTCATTTTAACGTCATACATATCAATCTCTAAAAGGTCCTTGCCGGACGCGTTGCGTGTTGTAAGTACTTGACGAACAATGCTGTTATCATCCTTGAATGTGGGAACATTATACGGTTTATTTAAATTACAGTCAACTGCATTTTTCTTAAGGATTGCATTTACATTACCAATTCTTTTAGCCTTACCTTCTGCATGATGTAATAAGCTTACATCAAGCGCTTCTATATTCGAGTTACTTCCGGTTAAACTTGTCCCATGAATAAAAATACAAACATTACGATGTTTAAATGGTAGATCGACATGACTACAGTTTCTAACAGCTCGTCCAATGACTTGTTCGATTAAACTTAGATTATACCATGGGTCAATAATATGAACTTGTCTTATATTTTTCAAGTCAATCCCTTCTGAGCCAGCCTTTGTTATAATAATCACCTTTATCATTTCACCTTTTATGTTTTTTGGTGACGTGGCTGCTGAAACAATACTCACTGGTGTAAGCATCTTGTTTCCGGTTATCATTGCATATTTAGGACGAGATCCTGGTCTAAGATCGGTGGGATTTGGAGGGGCTGGATTCAATAATAAATTATCGTTCTTACCAGACCCAGTTCCAGAATATCTTTGAAATCCGTGTTCTTCAAGAGCAATTGCAACCGGAATTGCACCGCCTTCAATATATTCGGTATAAACTAAAACAATCCCATCACATTCTTCAGCGTGTTTACAAACGCTTGCAATTTTGCTACTCCATTTTCCAATATTTTCTTTAGAAAATATACGCTCTACGCCAGGTTTATATTCATATTTCATAACATCAATTCCGTCTACTTTAGACGGTTTACTTATCATTACCTGCCGGAACCCATTTTGTCCGACTAACGTTAATGGATCAACTTGATCCAATTGACCAGGTGGAGCCGGAAACGTCATTGTTAATGCTTGTAACGCATACCTAGATTCAAACCCAAATTTTGTAGCTATTTCATCATAATTAGACAATGATGATTTTTCTGGTTCACCGTTGACATCTTCTTCTGTTCCACCAACGATGGAGTCATCCGCATCCGCATCCGCATCTACAGCTGCTTCTGCATCTCCATCAATCGATACGCCGTCATTTTTATCGTCGGTGCCGGTACTGTTTTTAATATTCACACGTTTTTTAACTTTCATTTTACCTTCTTCTAGCGCACCACCTTCGCTGGTTCCCCGTCTAGAATCCGAAACATCTTTTGCCTTTTGTATGCATCGGTTATATATCTTTTCTTGTTCGTCTCCGACCGGACTGATATAAATATCAAGAAATCTTTTAGAAACATCAGTTGGAGGATATTGTTCATTATTAAATGTTGATGTTGGAATTTTAACCGCGCTTTCTTTTTCTGAAAAAAATGAATGAGTTGGCGAATGATCTTTTGGATACACTCGGTACGGAAACGTGAACGGATTTTCTCCCTTTACATAGGATATGTATCCATATGATGCGTTTTTTAATACTTCTTTTCCGCTCGAGTACGCAGAGCGAGAAACATTATCATCCGTTGCAGTTTTAATCGTCTCTTCTGTTCCGGTTCCTGTAAATACACTATCATATGCAATCTCGGACCTGTTATCATTAATTCTCATTAAATTAAGAAGCCATATAATTTCCTTAGGACTGTTATACATAGGGGTAGCGGTCATTAATAAAAGACGCATGTTCCGGGTATGTCTTGCAACAAGTGTTAACAATTTACCCGTCATTTTAGCGTCATTGCTTTCATTTTCTCCGGTAGTTCTTAAATTGTGCACTTCGTCAATAACAATAAGCGTATCATCAAACTTGTTTCGTATGCGTTGTTGTTGTTCCGAAGTTATATTTGCGAGGTCGTATTGCGTAGAAGAATGGGGTTGTTTCACTTGTTTATTTTTTATCCCAAACAAAAGTTCTTCAATGATAAGACGAAGTTTCTCATAGCCAATAAAAGAATAAGTTCTTTGAATGAGAGATTTAATACGAAGAAGAATGGATTCTTTGAGTCGAAGTTCTTGGTCCACACTTATGGTTGTCGATACTGGTTTTATTCGAAGCTCTTTCAAAAGTTTCTTACCCATGCAAGTATTCATTGTCCACATTCCAGTAACACGATTTAAAACAAGTTTAGACGGATTGTACAATTGTTGTTTAAAATTTAAACGAATTGTGGGAGCTGCAACGACATAAATACGTTTCGTAATTCCAATTTCTTTCATATAATCTCTCATTTCTTCTGATACTGAAATCGCAGAACATGTTTTACCCGTACCTAATCCATGGTATAGCAACATACTTTTGTATGGAGTTAATGATGACAGAAAATTTCTAGCAAACAGCTGATGCGGCGCAAGCTCGAACTCTCCTCCTTCTGAACAAATTCGATTGGCATACTCTTCTATTGTAAATTCATTCATTATGTCATGACGAATTTCATGAAACTCTCGTTTATTTGCTATGATATTGTTAAAATTCGGACTACCTGGCTCCGGATATAGTTCGATGTGGGCATCAGAGCCCGGAGTTTCAGATGATTCCGATGTTCCTGATGGACTTGGTGAAGGTGGATGGGGTGATGGAGATGTAGATGGAGATGGTATAGATTCTGGTTGACTAGGCTGACTATTGAGTTCGTTAGAGTCCGTTTGTTCATTCAGTTCATTCGGTTCATTCGGTTCATTCGGTTCATTCAATTCATTCAATTCATTTGGTTCATTCGGTTCATTCGGTTCATCTGGGTTAGAACTTGAAAACGGTAATGGTAACGGAATAGGTGACGATTCAGAATTTTGGTCTATTGGAATGCATTGACCAAATTTATTTTTTCGCGTTTTATTTGGGCATCGTGTTCGTTGACTTGAAATAACTCCTATTTCTACTTCTTGAGTTGCTGCCTTTTTTTTATTTTTCATTGTAGTTGAAATTTTATTCTTAACCAACTGAGACAATCTAAATCCTACAGGTCGGCCTCTACGTTTAGGTGGTGGCACCGGTGCTGTAATTTCTTCTTCTGAATGAACCTCTACTGGAAATTCAAGGTGAAGGTCCGAAAGTTGGGGCGGTGTCATTTGAGCGGGCTGGATCTTTGGATATGGCTCGCACTTACCCGTGCGTCTATTTTTACGCGTACCTCTTTTACACCTCTTACCTTGCGGCAGCGTATTTTCACCTGGCGCTGGCGCTGGCGCTGGATTTACTAATTGGTTTTTTCTATTTTTCATAGTAACTGAAATTTTATCTTTAGTTTCCTGTGACATCTTAAACCCAGGACGTCTGCCTTTACGCTTGTTCTCTGTTTGTTCGGTTGAAAAAATTTGTTCTACTTGAGGTGGAGGTTCGTCTGCAGAAACTGGTAAAATTGATTCTGGGTATTGCATTTCAACGTCGGATTCAACACAACTTGTTTTTAATTCACAAACAAAAAATACTTAATATATAATAATAAAATATTAATAATATTAAATCATAGAATCACGATACACACAAGACTAATTTTTACATTTTATTACGGAATAGGTTGTTAATATGTTATGTACACGAGCCAATAAGTTGAGTTTTTCTGTATTATATGGTCTAATTTTTTTGATACAATCTCCATATGATAACCACTTCAACTTGCTTACTTCGGATTTTTCAAACGGGTTAACTGGTGATACGTCATTCCCTATAAACGCGACAAAGTATTTATGTTTGTAACTTTTCAAATTTGACCCAATAAAAACTTCTTCGACAGGAACAATGTTTGATAAAATGTCACATTTTTTAATGTTATATCCAGTTTCTTCAAAATTTTCACGAACTGCACATTCAATATCACTTTCTTGGTTATTACGCCTGCCCTTTGGAAACCCCCACTCTGCATTTTTCCACGCTGTTTTTGAATGTTCAACTAGTTCTCGTAATGTTATAGGTTTATCTACTCCTTTAAAAAAAACACCAGTTTTGAGTTTATTGAATTTATCCCTCGATTGAGACTCTTCTCCTGTAAACTGAGAGTTGGTGTATCCTCCCCACATTTCTCCCCATAGTTGTTTAAAGTCGCAGGATAAAAGCCTCTCCTTTTCACGAATGGTCATTTCATCAATGATGTTTTTCACATGTATAAAATTGGAAAACGTATACTTACCTCTTATGAAATCAACAAACCCTAGCGTATCTTTTCTTCGAATCATTAAAAATTCATACTCAGATGTAGTAGGATTGTAACGGGTTGCAACCATACCAATACTTGTTGTTGGAAATCGACAATTGTTGTAAGTATGATTTCCATATTTTCCACAGTTGTTACAAAAAAACTGGTGAACGTGCAAGCCCGCCTTGTCTCCCTCAAACACTCCTGTATGTAGATAATCGTTCATCTATATCAACTGAGTTATATCCATGTCTATCGTTTATTATGTTATTTGTTATTTATTGATAATTATTGATATTTATTGATATTTATTGATACTGTAAGTTAAATGAAAATAAGTTATAACCATGTAAATAAAATAATTGAATTACTAATAGGTATTTAAAATCAAATGTCAGCAGTTCCATTTCCGACAGTGCTGGATCCCGAAATATGGGGCCCCAAATTTTGGTTTGTATTAATGACAATGGCCGTTAAATATCCAGAACATGCAAACAGTGTTACGCGTAAAAAATATTACGACTTTATTCAGAATTTACCACTATTTTTACCAGACTATGCAATCGGAAATAGATTTAGTATACTTTTAGATAAATATCCAGTAACTCCATACCTTGATACAAGAGATTCATTTTTAAGATGGGTTGTGTTTATACACAATAAAGTGAATGCGTCAATCCATAAAGATGAACTTACAATGACCGAAGCATTGAATGCATACTATTTACATTATGTTCCAAAAAAAATAGCAATTATGGATGAATTAAAATATAAAGAAAAGCTTATTTATTTTTCATTTCTTATTGCCGGAATATATGGAGCTTACGTGTTGTACAATAAATAAAATATAAAATAAAAAGTTAATTTATAATTTATAAATACAGATACAAAGTATATCAATATGAAGACTGAATATATTATATTTATAATTACTGCATTTTTAATTGCAAACACGTACTATGATGGTAAATTTTTGAAGTCATTACAGTCTTCGCAGAAATACATAAAAATGGCAACTTTTGCATTTATTGGATTATCCATTTACTTGTTTGCAAAAAAAAATCCAGATCAGTCTAGAACAATGTTTATGCATGCCAATGACATCATAAAATATATGCCAGTAAGCAAAGATACGGCTGATGTATTGAGTCCGTTTTTAGATTTTACAAATAAAACAGCAATGTTTGGTATAGGCAATCAAGTCGGCCAACATCAACATACTCAAAAACCGTTCATATCTCCAACGGGGGGCGGTGCATCCTTGAATCATAAACAAAATAAAATTTTGTCATCGGGTAAAACGTCAACCAAACGTTGCGTTAGTGAAACGAAGAAAAAATTTGTAGCTGCACAACAAGGTTGGAAATGCCAGCATTGCACTCGACAACTGCCAGCGTGGTTTGAAGTTGATCATGTTGTTAGACTTGAGCATGGTGGCACAAATCACATAGATAACTTAGTAGCTCTCTGTAGAGACTGTCATGGTAAAAAAACTGCCATTGAAAATCTATAATATTTAGGTATTTAGTTAATAAAAATAGTTAATCTTAATAAAGTTTTCAATTACTTTTATACATAAAATGAAAAAAAAATTGAAATGTTTTTTCATTTAAACTATCATTAATGCAGTGACCAAAACATTCTAACGAACGAACAAAATGACGACCATTGAAACTTCTACTCGCTGGACTTCTGCTTCTGTTGCCAAAAGTGCTGGTGGAATTGCACCCACGCAACATGCGAAACCCACACGGAGATGGAGTGGAGATGAAGATACATTTGATTCTCGTTGGAGTGATGAACCTGGACGCCGCTGGACTGGAGCTGACCACGATGACCGTGCTATGACACTGGAGGAACAAGAATCCCGCAAATGGTACGAGAAACATGCAGAAAATGATTGGGTTGACAACGACATGGTAGACGAGCCGCGCCACAAATGTCGAGGTGGCGAAGAACCAATTGAGTACTATCGGGATGGCAATGATGACGACGATGACGATCACGAGGACGACAACGACGACGACGATGAAAATACGATTCCGCACGTTCCGTACATGAGTCTCACTCCCGATGAACGTAGCAACATGAGCGTCAATTTCAAGTTTGGTATGTGCACGCACTGTGATGCAGGACTTGACGACGAGAGTGAGTTCGTATGCGAATCCCGTTGGCAAAGCACTGTGTTGGTCTGCAATGCGTGTCACGACTATTATCGGCGACTGGCATACCTCCGAGTCGTCGACGACATGTCATATGGCGGCTGTAACTGAAGATCGAACCAAGACTATAATCGATTGTCTGTGTGGACGACGGTCACCGTCCATCACGTAGGCGTGGTAAGTAAATGTAATGTCAAGCTGGACAGTAAACGGAGCCGCGTGGGACCTGAAACTCACCGTTTTCCCAGTACGGAACTGGCATAACATGCAGTGGTTTAGCATGTCCGTTTTTTTATTTTTTATTAGGTATTATGTGATTATGTAATACTTAATACTCTGGTACGTGACGTTTAAATAAACATCCGTGAGGAGTAATCCCGACAAGTTCGCGTATTACCGCCGCACTTTGGTAGTCACAGTTTGCCAGCCATATTTTTACAATACAAAAGTTTTTTTTGGGGGAAATGGTTATACCATTTACGTGAGGTAGAATTGCTTGCGTGTTGGATATCGTTTCTCCGACGATCGAATATGTCAACTGTTTCCAACTAAATGGAACGTCGGCATTTGCAACCTTGTATGAAAAACATCCGCCGTTACGGTTCCTAACGTCTTCCCATATAGGTGATATTCCAGTACGCATCAAAAAAAGCATACAGTTCATAATGAGTTTAGGAGGAAGCATTTCTGTAATCGCTACCGCTTCTTCGACAGTATTAAACTGACAAATTTTTGTATAACTACTTAGACTCCAATCTGTATCGTGCGGTAGGTGCGACCAAAGGGTCCAACTTCCGGAAAGAGTATGAAAATTTGATGATGATGATGATGATCCTTGTGATAACATTGGTTTGTTTATTTTATTTTCTTTCCGGCTACGTAATAACTTTCCCAATCCAAAAAATACTTTTTATTGGTTTATAAGATACATAACTATTTTCTTTTATATTGATTTCAATAATAAAAATAATTCATTTAACATTAAATATATAACCAATAAAACAATATATAAAAATAAAATAAAATAAAATATATAATAAAAGTAAAAATATTCAATGCCAACAATTCGTCCTTTTAATTTTAACACAACGCAGTGCACCGTCGATTGTTGTCGTACGCCTGTTGCCGCTCAACAGCCAACAAATACATCACCCGCTTCATTAACTCATTTTGCAGGTAGTGTGGATCCTCGTCCATTAGTAAGACCATTATAGGCCATTATAACTGAAGCGACATCATTTATAAATGTTTAATAATGTTATAAAATAAAATAAAATAAAATAAAGTAAAGTAAATAAAATTAAATAAAATTAAATAAAATTGATTTACTTTTCATAGTATATATACTCATGGACTCTAGAGAAGAACCAGTCTATACCAAAATGGGAGCATGCTTACCCAGCAAATGTTCTGATGAAAATTCGCAACATTCGCAACATTCACAACAACTAACACTTGAACAACGTCTACAGGCTATCGATCTCAAGACGGTTCCAAAGGTACCCTTTCAAAACCAGTTTACAATGACTCGAATTGAGGAAGTTTACGACGGGGATACTGTAAAGATCATCGTTATGTTTTCAGAAACTCCTGTCCGTTTTTCGTTGCGAATTCTTGGAATCGATACTCCCGAACTCAAACATGGAGAAGGCCGACTTCCTCAAGAACATTTGGCGGCAGTAAAAGTGAGAGACTATGTGAAGTCGTTGTTTCCAACCAACATTGCCAAAGTTCGCATTCATGACTGGGACAAATATGGAGGTAGAGTATTGGGAGATTTGTTTCTACAAACGGGCGAGAACGTTTCTGAAATTTTGATTAAAGGTGGATGGGCTAGACCATATCGCGGCGAGAAAAAAAAGAGCTGGACATTGGAAGAACTTACATCTTTTCCGTTTGCATAATGTTCTCTGTAAAAATAAACCGATACATAATATTTTTATTTTATTTTATTGTCATAGATTAAAACCTCAAACCAAATAACCAAAATGAAAACGTATAAAAAAAAATATTATAAAAAAAAACGAACGTTAAAAAAACGGGGTGGAGCCGGAGCTGCTGCTGATGAAAGGTTCAAGTGTCCATTTTGCGATAAAACATTTTCAGCAATGTCAAATATATACATTCATTGTAAAAACAAACATAACGATCAACCAATGCCAAGATTGACACATGCTAGCACTGTTGTAAGAGGGGCTGATGCGGTAGTCCCAAGACCATCGGCTGCCCGCTGGCGTGCGAGAGAACAGTTCGTTGCAGCTAATGGTCCAGAAAGATTCAAATGCCCATTTTGCGATAAAACATACACAGAGATTACAAATATATACGGCCATTGTCGAAGAAAACACCCTGGAATACAAATGATACGATTGACATATGACAACACAATTGTTAGACCCGTAGCTGCTGCTCCTTCTGGTCCTGCGCGGGGGGATCTGGACCTGCGGTCTCGATTCGAGTTTCGGAATTCCTGGGCCACAGGCCAACTTGGCAGTCCGCCTCCTCTTCCACCACCTGCCGCGGCTTTTGCTTCTCCTGTTCCTCTTGTTGCCGCAGCTGCACCTGTTCTCACTGGACAGGTTGTATCCCAAACTGGCATATTGCGAGGCAATCCACATTATATAACTAACCCGATACCAAATTTTCCAACAAGTGGCAATATACTAGATCAACGTTCTACATACGTGGATTGGCTTGATATGGAAGAAAAAAAT
>JACCED010216413.1_pt1 | contig 28010 bp, 28 predicted proteins | sample 7455021 | NCBI WGS metagenome assembly JACCED01 (sample SAMN15323456, study PRJNA562643) | freshwater metagenome | isolation source: river surface water | place: USA:Blue River Watershed | collected 2017-08-19 | reverse complement strand
GGGCTGCCAATGCTCCAGGGCGCGTTGCAGGGTGCGGTCCTCGGACAGGTTGACGTTGTTGGGAATCTTTTCGCTGTAATTGATGCCGGACATGGTGTGCTCCTGTTAAACGCGGTTGAGATCGAAAGCGGCTTTTTCGCCTTTGCCAAACACTTTGAGGGCGCCCTTTTCCCCGACGGCGTTGGGGCGTTGGAAAATCCAGTTTTGCCAGGCGCTCAGGCGACCAAAGATGCGGGTCTCCATGGTCTCGTTGCTGGCAAAACGCAGGTTGGCTTCTAGGCCTGTCAGTCCATCGGGCGACATGGCGGCGCGCTCTTCGATGGCCAGACGGATTTCGTCGTCCCAGTCGATGTCGTCTGGGGTCGATGTGACCAGGCCCAACTGCATGGCCATGGTCGCATCGAGCGACTGCCCGATGACGCTGGCGACACGGGCCATGGGCTCGGTTTCCTCGTAGAAACGGCGCTGCAGACGGCTCTGGTGGTTGACCATGGGGAAGCGACCCAGGTTCAATTCGGTGAGCTCGATGCGCGGGGCACGCTCGGGGGCGTCGGGCAGATCGAGCATGTAGGCCCGGTCAGCGGCAAAAGCCAGCTCGGCCAAGGTGCCCACAAAGCAGGACCCTTCGTCGATCAGCGCGAACAGGGAACGCGAGGAGACGTCGACCCGGGCCAGGGTGCGGCGCAGCAAGCCCAGGGTCTCGTTGACGAACCAATGGGCCTGGTGTAGGACCAACAACTGATCGGATCGTTTTGCCAGCGCGGCGTCCCCAGTGGTGCGCAGCAGCCAAGTGCCGACATCGAGTTCATTCGTGCGCAGCGTCAAAATGGCGTCATCCAACTCACGCGCCATTTGCAACGGATACCAGGCATCTCCCTGGGCCAACATGGCCTCGGGGGTGGTCGGCAAGGCCGCTTTTGGCGCCGACACGGTCAAGGTGGCGGTGCGACGGGAGCGGTCGATTTGCACCTGGACGTAGTCGTAATCGATGGTGTCGGCACCCAATGACTTTTTCAGGGGCTTGAGCGTCACGCCTTGGCCCGCGCTGGCGGCACCAGGTCGCTTGCTCTGGGCAGCCAACCCTTGGGCGCGCTGACGGGTTTGCTCGGCGAACTGGGCCGGTTTGGCAATCGCATCGACCAGGCGCCAATCGACGGCACGCTGACCACGCACGCCCTCGACGCTGGTGCAAAAGATGTCGGCGTGGTCGTGGCGCACATGGCGCTTGTCGGTCACGCGGGTCAGCCCGCCGGTGCCAGGCAGCACACCCAACAACGGCACCTCGGGCAAGGACACGGCGGACGAACGATCGTCAACCAACAAAATCTGGTCGCACGCCAAGGCCAATTCATAACCGCCGCCGGCGCAGGCGCCGTTGACGGCAGCCAAAAACTTCAGCCCATCGTGACGGCTGGAGTCTTCGATGCCATTGCGGGTCTCGTTGGTGAATTTGCAAAAGTTGACCTTCCAGGCATGGCTCGACAGACCGAGCATGAAAATATTGGCGCCCGAGCAAAAGATGCGGTCGCGCAAACTGGTCACCACCACCGCTTTGACCTCGGGGTGCTCAAAGCGGATGCGGTTGAGGGCATCGTGCAGCTCAATGTCCACGCCCAGGTCGTAACTGTTGAGTTTGAGTTTGTAGCCAGGGCGAATGCCACCGTCTTCATTGATGTTCAATTGCAGGGTCGCGATCTCCCCGTCAAAGGCCATGGACCAATGCTGGTAACGGTCGGGGTGGGTTTGGTAATCAACGGGATGTGGGTTCATGTTTGTCTCCTCGGATCGGTTCGCATCGAAGCAATGTGCATCATAATGCATATTTGCTCAACCATAAATGCATTTTGATGCATACCCGAGTTTTTTACTTGGTATTTCCCGTTCAACGGCTCCAAGGCATGCGCAACACCTGACGCACCTGTTGGCGAAGCAGCACAAAGGTCTGTTCCAGGTCCTGGGCGCTGGTGTCCAGCGCCAGATCGGCCTTGGCGTAAAAGGCGGCCCTGCCCTCCAAGATGCGCTTGAGGTCGTCCATGGCTTCTTTGCTGGCCGCCATGGGCCGCAGGTCGCCCTGTGCGGCGACGCGGGCCATGTGGTCCTCGGGCTTGGCCTGAAGCCAGACCGTGAAGCAGTGGGTCAAGACCTCATTGAAAGTAGCCGGATCGGACACCAGTCCCCCCGGGGTGGCGATCACCACCTCGGGGTAGATCTGCAAAGCCTCCTCAAGCGCACGCCGTTCATAACGCCTGTAGGCGTTGGTGCCGTAGAGGTTGTGGATCTCGCTCACGCTGCAACCCGCAAATTTCTCGATTTCACGGCTCAACTCGACAAAGGCAAAGCCGAGGTCCTGGGCCAGGCGCTGCCCCAAGGTGGATTTGCCGGCCCCACGCAAACCGACCAAAGCGATGTGGTTGGCACGCGCGTCCGCACTGCCCTGACCACCAAACAGCTCGGTCAGTTGGACGCGCGCACGACGCAACTCAGACTCGGTGCGTTTTTCCAGCAGTTCGCGGATCAGCAACCATTCGGGAGAGGAGGTGGTGATGTCGCCGAGCAATTCAAAAATCGAACATTGCAGGGCCTGGGCCACTTGCAACAAGATCAGGATCGAGGCGTTCCCCGTGCCCGACTCAAGGTTGGCCAAGTGTCGTTCGGACACCCCGGCGCTCTGGGCCACGGCCCGGCGGGTCAGGCCGCGGCGGGCCCGGATGTCACGCACCCGGTCGCCCAGGGTCGAAAGAAACGGGTGTCGGGTGTCATCAGGCAGCGCATTCATGGCTGCACTTTAATTCAAAATGCAGGATAAATGCAAGATAGTGCAGTTTATATGGGCGAGGGTCAAACCGGCGCAGGCCTGCCGTTGCCTTGCGACTGAACCCAGGCCTCAAGTTTCCTTGGAGATCTTGATTGAGGGGAATTTGCTGGAAAAGTCCTTGGCCTTGAGGGCAATGCGTGCCGCCACTTGCAAGGCGATCTGGCGATACAAACCGGCGACCTCGCCTTGGGGATGGGCCACGACGGTCGGCATGCCACTGTCGGCTTGCAGACGGATTTGCATGTCCAGGGGCAAAGCGCCCAGGTAGGGGGCCTGCAATTCGGCGGCCATGCGCTTGCCCCCATCGGCGCCGAAAATGTGCTCGGCGTGGCCGCAGTTGGAGCAGACATGAACCGCCATGTTCTCGACGATACCCAATATGGGCACCCCGACTTTTTCAAACATGCGAACGCCTTTGCGAGCGTCAAGCAATGCGATGTCCTGTGGCGTGGTGATGATCACGGCCCCCGTCATGGGCACACGCTGGCTCAGGGTGAGCTGGATGTCACCCGTGCCGGGCGGCATGTCGACGATCAGGTAGTCGAGGTCTTTCCAATGGGTTTGCCGCAGCAACTGCTCGAGTGCCTGGGTGGCCATGGGCCCGCGCCACACCATGGCTTCGTCGGGGTTGATCAAGAAACCAATCGACATGACCTGGACGCCGAAGTTTTCCAAGGGCTCCATGGTCTGCCCGTCTTCGGTTTCGGGTCGCGCGTCGATGCCCATCATCATGGGCTGGCTGGGACCGTAGATGTCGGCATCGAGCAAGCCCACTTTGGCCCCTTCGGCAGCCAAAGCGAGGGCCAGGTTGACGGCGGTGGTGCTCTTGCCCACCCCCCCCTTGCCGGATGCCACGGCGATGATGTTGCGCACCTGCGGCATGAGGGCCACACCCCGCTGGGCGGCGTGTGCCACGACCTGGTGGCCGATGTGCACAGACACGTTTTGCACCCCTGGGACCATGCGAACCGCCGCGATCAGTTGTTGGCGCAAGCCCTCGATCAGGCTTTTGGCGGGGTAGCCCATCTGAACCTCAAAGGCGACGTCTCCCCCCGTGACCGAGAGGTTTTGGATGGCCTTGGGGCCAGCCAGAGGTTGCCCGGTCAATGGGTCGAGGACGGAGAGCAGGGCCTGTTGAATTTGATCGGCGGTCGGCATGGCGATGGGGTCTGGTGGGTCTGAACTGTCGCCAGTGTAGCGACAAGCCATAAAATGGTGGGCTTTTCCCGCCTATAACCCCAATCATGTCCCAGACAGCGCGCCGCCAATTGTTTGTCACCACGGCTCTGCCCTATGCCAATGGCAAGTTCCACATCGGCCACATCATGGAGTACATCCAGGCCGACATCTGGGTGCGTTTTCAGCGCATGCAAGGGCACCAGGTGCATTTTGTGTGCGCTGACGATGCCCATGGCGCGCCGATCATGATCGCTGCTGAGAAGGCAGGCCAGACCCCGCAACAGTTTGTCGCCAACATCGCCGCGGGTCGCAAGCCCTATCTGGATGGCTTTCACATCTCGTTTGACAACTGGCACAGCACCGATGGGCCCGAAAACCACGCCCTGGCACGGCAGATTTACCTGGACCTGAAGCAGGCCGGGCTGATCGAAACGCGCACGATCGAGCAGTTTTATGACCCTCAAAAAGCCATGTTTTTGCCCGACCGCTTCATCAAGGGCGAGTGCCCCAAGTGCGGGGCCAAAGACCAGTATGGCGACAACTGCGAAAGTTGCGGCGCGGTGTATGCCCCGACCGAACTGAAAAACCCCTACTCGGCCCTGTCGGGCGCGACACCGGTGTTGAAAACATCGGAACATTTTTTCTTCAAGTTGTCCGACCCGCGCTGCCTGGCCTTTTTAAAGGATTGGACGCAAAGCGGCGCGGTGCAAGCCGAGGTGCTCAACAAGATCAATGAATGGATCGAGCCTGGCGAAGATGGCCAGTCCAAAATGGGCGACTGGGACATCTCGCGCGACGCGCCTTACTTTGGCATCGAAATCCCTGATGCACCGGGGAAGTACTTTTATGTTTGGTTGGACGCGCCGATCGGCTATTTGGCCGCGCTGAAACATCATTTTGACCGCGGCGGTGCGCGTGCAGTGGGTGAATCGCGCGACTTCGATGCCTTCATCGCCGACCCAAAGGTGGAGCAGTACCACTTCATCGGCAAGGACATCATCACCTTTCACACGTTGTTTTGGCCCACGATGTTGCACTTCTCAGGTCGCAAGGTGCCCCATGCGATCTTTGTCCATGGTTTTCTGACCGTCAGCGGCGAAAAAATGAGCAAGAGTCGGGGCACTGGCTTGGACCCGCTCAAGTACCTCAACTTGGGCATGAACCCCGAGTGGTTGCGCTACTACCTGGCGGCCAAACTCAATGGCCGCAACGAGGACGTCGACTTCAACCCCGAGGATTTTCAGGCTCGGGTCAATGCCGATTTGGTCGGCAAATTCATCAACATCGCCTCGCGTGCGGCGGGCTTCATCAGCAAGCGCTTTGGGGGTCGCCTGGGCGATGTGTCGGCCGACGGCCAAGCCCTGTTGGCGCAACTGCGCGATGCGCTCGACCCGATCGCGCAGCACTACGAGCAGCGCGACACGGCACGCGTGCTGCGCGAGGTGATGTTGCTGGCCGATCGGGTCAACGAATATGTGGATGCCAACAAACCCTGGGAGTTGGCCAAGCAAGCAGGCGTGGAGGCCAGACTGCACGATGTGTGCACCACCTGCATCGAAGCCTTTCGGCTGTTGACCACCCTGCTCAAGCCGGTCTTGCCGGCGCTGGCAGGCGCGGTCGAGTCGTTTCTGTCGGCCCCCCCCCTGACCTTTGAAGGGGCGCGAAAGGCCTTGGGGTCTGGCCATGCGATCGGCAACTACCAGCACCTGATGCAACGCGTCGATCCCAAAATGCTCGATGCGCTGTTTGAGCCGACCGTGGAAGAAAGGACTGTCGCCTTGCCCGGTGGCGAGGCCATCGCCCCCACCATCGGGATCGATGATTTCGCCAAGCTCGATTTGCGCGTGGCGCTGATCAAAGATTGTCAACCGGTCGAAGGCTCGACCAAGTTGCTGCGCCTGACCCTGGATGTGGGCGAAGGCAAGGATCGCAACGTGTTCAGCGGCATTGCCAGTGCCTACGCCCCACAAGACCTGGTCGGTAAGCTGACGGTGCTGGTGGCCAATCTGGCCCCGCGCAAAATGAAGTTCGGCGTGTCTGAGGGCATGGTGCTGGCCGCCAGCCACGCCGACGATCAGGCGCATCCCGGCATTTACGTGTTGCAACCGGGGCCTGGCGCCCAACCCGGCATGCGCATCCACTGAGGGCTGTCGCGCAAGAAAACCCCCGCATTTGGCAGGTTGGCGGGGGGCTGATACGATGACCCCATGTTAAAAAAGGTCCAAACGCCCATGAACGATGATGTGAACCACGGGACCCCGGTCTCAGTGAAAATTCGTGAGCGTCTGCGCCAGGCGCACAAGCGCTTTCACTCCAACGACAACATCGCCGAGTTCATCCAGCCCGGCGAGCTCGAGGCCCTGCTCGATGAGGTCGAGGTCAAAATGCGTGGTGTGCTCGAAAGCTTGGTGATCGACACCGATCACGACCACAACACCGCCGACACCGCCCGCCGAGTTGCCAAGATGTATGTCCAAGAGGTCTTCAAGGGCCGTTATGTCAACGCCCCAAGCATCACGGAGTTTCCCAACGCCGAGCACCTCAATGAACTGATGATCGTCGGCCCGATCACGGTGCGCAGCGCTTGCAGCCACCACTTCTGCCCGGTGATCGGAAAAATCTGGATCGGCGTGCTGCCCAACGAACACACCAATGTGATCGGCCTGTCCAAATATGCCCGTCTGGCCGAATGGGTCATGGGGCGACCGCAGATCCAGGAAGAGGCCGTGGTGCAGCTGGCCGATCTGATCCAAGAAAAAACCCAACCCGACGGCCTGGCCCTGGTCATGGAAGCCAGCCACTACTGCATGGCCTGGCGTGGCGTCAAGGACATGGACAGCCGCATGATCAACTCGGTCATGCGTGGGGCCTTCCTCAAGGACCCCAATTTGCGCCGCGAGTTTTTGTCCCTCATCCCACACAAGGACTAAGCCCTCATGTTGGTTCGACTCCTTTATGTCAGCCGGGCGGTTGACCCCAATTCGGCTCAAGCCATTGACGCCATCCTGGCCTCAGCGCGCAACCACAACCTGTCGCAAGGCATCACTGGCATCCTGTGCTACGGGGGCGGCATTTTTCTGCAAGCCATCGAAGGCGGTCGCGGCGCGGTCAACGCCTTGTACAACCAGATCGTGGCCGACCCCCGTCACAAAGACGTGGTGCTCTTGCATTATGAAGAAATCTCCGAGCGCCATTTCGGCGGTTGGACCATGGGGCAGGTCAACCTGTCCAAACTCAACACCTCGATCGTGCTCAAGTACTCCGAGCGGCCCGAGCTGGACCCCTATGCCGTGTCGGGTCGGGTGTCCTTGGCCTTGCTCGAAGAGTTGATGGCCACGGCCTCGATCATCGGCCGCGCCTGAGCGGCTCCCCCCATGGCCGACGGTGAGCCTTGGGTGCTGGGTTGCGACTTTTCCAGCAGCCCACAGGTCCGCAAACCCATTGTGATCGCGCGGGGGCGCCTGCAAGGCGCGCGCGTGCGCCTGAATGAACTCCTCTTCTTTGACCAATTAGAGAGCTGGGGCGCTTGGCTGGCCCAACCCGGTGACTGGGTCGGGGGTTTTGATTTGCCGTTTGGCTTGCCACGGGAACTGGTTGAGCAGTTGGGCTGGCCCACCGACTGGCCTGCTTGCATGGATCACTACGCCGCCTTGAGTCGGGAACAGATTCGAAGCACCTTCAAGGCCTTTTGCGATGCCCGCCCAGTGGGACAAAAAATGGCGCACCGGGCCACCGATGGACCTGCCGGGTCCAGCCCCTCGATGAAGTGGGTCAATCCGCCAGTCGCCTTCATGTTGCACGCCGGTGTGCCCTGGCTGCGACGTGCCCGACCGCATCTGCCGGGTTTGCAAGCCGGGGACACCCGACGGGTGGCGCTGGAAGCCTACCCAGGCTTGTTGGCGCGTGAGTTGATCGGCAAAGCCTCTTACAAAAGCGACGACAAGGCGCGCCAAACGCCCGAACGCTGGGTGGCGCGGTCGAGCCTGCTGCAACGCTTGGAGCTGGGTCAAACCCGATTGGGGCTGCGCCTGCAGGTGAGCAACGCCTTGCGCGAACAACTGCTCAACGACGCTCAGGGCGATGCGCTGGACGCGGTCTTGTGCATGGTTCAGGCAGCCTGGGCCTTGCAACAACACCAGGCGCGGGCCCCCCTGTATGGGCTTCCTGAATTTGACCCTTTGGAGGGCTGGATCGTCAGTGCCTAACGCGGACGGGTTGCGCACACCGGGCAATCGGGCGTGCGAGCAAAGCGCATCTCGGTCCATTGCAGGCGGTGACCATCGAGCATCAACAGACGGCCCGGCAAGGCGCTGCCCAGACCCATCAACACTTTGAGTGCCTCGGTCGCCTGCATCGAGCCCATCACCCCCACCAGCGGGGCCAACACGCCCATGGTGGCGCAACGCACTTCAGGCGGCGGCGTGTCAGGCGGGAAGAGACAGGCGTAGCAAGGTGATTCGGCCTGCCGGGGGTCGTACACGGTCAGTTGACCGTCAAAGCCCAACACCGAACCGCTGACCAGAGGCACGCCATGTTTGAAGCAGGCGGCATTGATCAGGTGACGGGTGTGAAAATTGTCGCTGCCGTCGATCACCACCCCAGCCTGGGGCACCCACTCATCCAGCCATGCCGCATCGGCGCGGCGCGCAAAGGACTGCACTTGCACGCTCGAGTTGAGGTCCGCCATGGCCTGACGGGCCGATTCGACCTTGGTCTGACCCACCCGGTGTGTGGTGTGCGCAATCTGGCGCTGCAAATTGGTCAGATCGACCCGATCGTCATCGACCAAGGTGATGCGCCCCACCCCGCTGGCGGCCAAGTAAAGCGCAACGGGCGACCCCAAGCCCCCGGCACCGATCACCAGTGCATGACCATCCAGGGCCCGTTGCTGGCCTTCGACGCCCACGTCATCCAGCAGGATGTGGCGTGAATAGCGCAGCAACTCATCGTCGGTCAAACCTCAATTCTCCTTTTTGAGCTCGGGACGCTCGGACTGGGTTTTGCTGACCACCACGGGCGCGCCCTTGAGACGGTTGAGGGCTTGCTGCAATTGGAAGTCCTGCTCGCTGCCAAACTCGGGCGGTCGTCGCTGGCTGTTGGGCTTCTTGGCCTCTTCTTCCAGGCGCTTGAGGGCCTCTTCCCGGGCCTTTTCACGTTCGGGGTTTTTGGCCTCTTCACCCTGACCACTGTTGAGGTGTTTTTCCAGATCGGCTTCACGGGTGCGCAAGGCCGCAAAAGGACTGCCCTCGGCGGTTTCATCGACCCACACATCGGGCAAGATGCCTTTGGCCTGGATCGAGCGACCGCTCGGGGTGTAATAGCGTGCGGTGGTGATTTTGAGGGCGGTCTCGGGGCCGAGCTGACGCACGGTTTGCACCGACCCTTTGCCAAAGGTTTGGCTGCCCATGATTTGGGCCCGTTTGTGATCCTGCAAAGCCCCCGCGACGATTTCGCTGGCCGAGGCCGACCCTTCGTTGACCAACACCACCATGGGCACCTTGCGGAACACGCCCTGGGTGCGCTCGGTCATGCGGGCGATGGGATCAGGGCCGCCACGGCGCAGGTAAAACTGGGGCGCGGCCTTGTAGACGGACTTGCTCTCGGCCAACTGCCCGTTGGTGCTGACCACGGTCGCGTTGTCCGGCAAAAAAGCGGCCGACAGCGCCACCGCCGCGTCGAGCAAGCCACCAGGATCGTTGCGCAGGTCGAGTACCAGGCCTTTGAGCTGGGGGGCCTGTTGGTGGATCTCTTCGAGCTTTTTGGCAAAGTCTTCGACCGTGCGTTCCTGAAACTGGGACACCCGCAACCAGGCGTAACCGGGCTCGATGAGCTTGCCCTTGACGCTTTGGGTCTTGATCTCCTCGCGCACGATGGTGACCGGGAAGGTCCGGCTCTCGTCTTTGCGGAAAATGGTCAGCACCACCCGGGTGTTGGGCTCGCCACGCATGCGCTTGACCGCCTCGCTCAGGGTCAGGCCCTTGACCGCCGTGTCGTCCACCTTGGTGATCAAATCGCCCGACTTCAGACCGGCACGAAAAGCGGGCGAGCCCTCGATGGGCGAGACGACCTTGACCAGGCCCTCTTCCATCGTGATCTCGATGCCCACGCCAACGAAGCGCCCAGTGGTGCCTTCGCGGAACTCTTTGAAGCTCTTTTTGTCAAAGTACTGGGAATGCGGGTCCAGGCTGGAGACCATGCCTGAGATGGCGTCCGTGATCAGTTTCTTTTCGTCGACCGGCTCGACATAATCGCTTTTGATCATGCCAAAAACCGCCGAGAGTTGTTGCAACTCTTCCAGCGGCAGGGGCGCCATATTGGATCGCGCCACGGTCTGCAGCGAAACCGTGGTCATCGCGCCAGCCAAAGCGCCAACGCCGATCCAACCGAAAATTTTCAGGGTGTGCCGCATGTGTTTCACCTATAAGGGTCGTTGACACTGTTTTTATCAGTGCGAAAACCTTCAAAAAAGCGCCCATCTAGGCGCGGGACGACGCCCAGGCTGGGTGCCTGGGCAAGGAGTGCAACAACGAGTGGCGGTTTTTTCAAGGTGTTCCCTTCGGGTTGCGGCCAAAGGGGCCGTGGGGCGCGTTGCCCATGGCCCTTTTGACTTGCAACGCATCTGACAAAAACAATGTGAACAGGCCCTAAGAGGTCTCCATGTTAACGCCCCCGTGTGGGCGTGCAGAGATTCAGGCTTTGCCCTGCGAAGCCACCGCAGCGGCGGCTTGGGCCACCGCCAGGGCATCGCCCAGGTAATGACGGCTGATCGGTTGCAGCTGGGCGTCGAGCTCGTACACCAGGGGGATGCCGTTGGGGATGTTCAGGCCCACGATGTCTTGATCGGAAATGCCGTCCAGGTACTTGACCAGGGCCCGGATCGAATTGCCGTGAGCGGCCACCAGGACGCGGCGCCCGGCCTTGATGGCCGGCGCCATGGTCTCAAGCCAAAACGGGGTCACGCGCGCCACAGTGTCCTTCAGGCACTCGGTCAGCGGCACCTGATCGGGGCTCAACTTGGCGTACCGCGGATCGTCACGTTCGCATCGGGGATCCCCCGGAGCCAGGGCCGGCGGCGGGGTGTCGTAGCTGCGCCGCCAGACCAGCACCTGCTCATCACCGTACTGCTTGGCCATGTCGGCCTTGTTCAGGCCCTGCAAGGCGCCGTAGTGGCGCTCGTTCAAGCGCCAGCTGTGCAGCACCGGCAGCCAAGGGCGGTCCATGGCATCCAGACAATGCCACAGGGTGTGGATGGCGCGCTTGAGCACGCTGGTGTAGGCCACATCAAAGTCATACCCTTGGGCTTTGAGCAGGGCCCCCGCCTGTTGGGCCTGACGCACGCCGGTTTCGGTCAGTTCGACGTCGGTCCAGCCGGTGAATCGGTTTTCCAGGTTCCAGGTGGATTCGCCGTGACGAATGAGGACAAGTGTGTACATGGTGAGGTGAAAAATCGAGCATTGAACCCGTCAAAACGGGGGAATCGAAGATGATTTTAAAATGACTACCTGACACATTCTGAACACAGGACTTCTCTTGAAATTCATTTTGGACAATTGGATGCTGATTTCCGTGGCCCTGGCCTCGGGTTTCATGCTGTTTCTGCCGGTCATTCAAGGGGCCTCCTCGGCGGGCGTCACGGTGATCCAGGCGGTGCAAAAAATCAACCGTGAAAAGGCCCTGGTGGTCGATGTCTGCACGGCCCAGGAATACGCTGCCGGTCACGTGCCTGGGGCCAAACACGTCCCGCTCGACCAGCTCAAGGAACAGTTGCCGCAGCTGGCCAAAGACAAAAACATACCCCTGATCCTGGTCTGTGCCAGTGGCATGCGCTCGCGCAGCGCCGTGGCGGTGGCCAAAAAACTGGGCTACGCCCAGGCCCTGTCCCTGACCGGTGGCCTGAAAGCCTGGCGCGAGGCCAGCCAGCCGGTGGTCAAATCCTGATCGCCCGAACCCCCACCCACGGAGAACACCATGCCCCGCGTCAAGATGTACACCACCGCTGTTTGCCCCTATTGCATCCGGGCCAAACAGATTTTGAAATCCAAGGGCGTCGACCAGATCGAGGAAATTCGCATCGACACCGACCCCGAGCAGCGCGATCACATGATGCAAATCACCGGGCGTCGCACCGTGCCCCAAATATTCATCGGCGACACCCATGTGGGCGGTTGTGACGACCTGATCGCCCTCGATGGCCGTGGCGGCCTGGAGCCCATGCTGAAATCGGCCTGAGTCGGGGCGTCACCGTTTTCAAGCATAATCATTTTTGATACCGAATTTCCCCTGCCCGCTTCGGATCACCGTCGCGGGCATTTCTTTTTTTAGGACCTGCCATGACCGAGCAAGAAGCTCCTGCTTTCAACATTTTGCGCGTCTACCTCAAGGACGCCTCTTTGGAGCAACCCAATTCCCCCCAGATCCTGACCCGCAGCGAACAGCCTGAAATCGGGATTCAGCTGGGGGTGGGCGTGCAAAACATTGCCGAGGACCAGGTGGAAGTGGTGGTGCAGGCCACTGTGACGGCTCAAATCGAGGACAAAACCCTGTTTTTGGTCGAGGCCAAACAGGCGGGCATCTTTCAGGTCAGCAACATCCCTGACGAACAGATGGGGGCCTTGGTGGGCATCGCTTGCCCGCAGATCATCTACCCTTATTTGCGAGGCAACGTGGCTGACCTGGTCCAGCGCGCGGGTTTCCCGCCTGTGCACCTCACCGAGGTGAATTTCTCGGCGATTTACCAACAGCAACTGGCCCAACAGGCCGGCGCCGAGTCGGCCAACTGACGACCTGCTCGGACCAGGGGCAACACGGTCATGAACATTGGTTTTTGGGGGGCAGGGGCATGGGGAACGGCCTTGGCCATTGCAGCCGCCCGTCGCCACCCCACCTGGCTTTGGGCCCGTGACCCCGCGCAGGCCGCGCAGATGCAGGAACAGCGCCGCAACACCCGCTACCTGCCCGCTGCGGTTTTCCCCGACGGCCTGCGGGTGGTCAGTGGTCCGGTCCAAGACTGGTTGCCCCAAGTGGACTTGCTGGTGCTGGCGGGCCCCATGTCGAGTCTGCGCAGCTTGTTGCACGCGCTGTCGCCCGACGCAGGCTGCCAGGCCCCCGTGGCCTGGCTGTGCAAGGGCTTTGAAGCGGCCGACCAGACCCAAGGGTTGCAGGGCGGTTGGATGCCCCACGAGGTTCAGAACCAAACAGCGCCTCACCTGATGTGCGGCGCCCTGAGCGGACCGAGTTTTGCCCAGGAGGTGGCGTCTGGGCTGCCCACCGCCTTGGTGGCCGCGAGTCCATGGCCCACGGTGCGTCAGGCCCTGGTTTCGGCCTTTCACAGCGATCACCTGCGCGTCTATGAAAACGAGGACATGGTGGGCGTCGAGGTGGGCGGTGCCGTCAAAAACGTCATGGCCATCGCCGCCGGCCTGTGCGATGGCCTGTCCCTGGGGCAAAACGCCCGGGCCGCCCTGATCACCCGCAGTCTGGCCGAAATGACCCGCCTGGGGGTGGCGTTGGGGGCAAAAGTCGAAACCTTCATGGGCCTGAGTGGGCTGGGTGATTTGGTGCTCACCGCCACCGGCGACCTGTCTCGCAACCGCCGGGTGGGTCTGGCGCTGGCCCAAGGTCAAACCTTGGCACAAGCGGTGGCCTCGCTCGGGCACGTGGCCGAGGGGGTTTACAGCGCCCGCACCGTGGTGCGGCGCGCCCGTCAATTGGGCATTGACATGCCGATCGCCGAGGCGGTGGTTCAATTGCTCGACGGACACATCACCCCGCAGCAGGCGGTGGGCTTGCTCATGAGCCGCCAATCCCGATCTGAAGCCTGAATCCGTGCCCCCTCACAAGGCCAGTTCGGCCAGACCGGTGCGACGGGCAATGTCCATCGGTTGATGGGCCAGCCCCATCAGTCGCAGGTGCACGCCCTTCTTCTCGCACTTTCGGCGCAAGGCCAACAGGGCATCGGCCCCCGTGGTGTCCATGTAGATCAAGTTTTTCAGATCGAGCACCAAGGTGTCGTCGGCCGAGAGCGATTGCCCCAAGGCGTCGACCATCTCGACCGCCCCAAAAAACAGCGCCCCATACAAACGGTACACCCGCACGACGCCACTCAAGCTCGCCAAGTCCAAGGTCGACATGGCCGCGGGCTCGACCTCTTCGATCCGGCTCAGGCTGGAGATGCGATAGATGAACGTCAGGCACGCGGCCACCAATCCAAATTCGACCGCCACGGTCAAATCGACCATGACCGTGAGCGCAAAGACCGCGAGCAAGGTGACCCGGTAGGGCAATCGGAATTGGCGCAGGTGGACGAACTCGCGCCACTCCCCCATGTTCCAGGCCACGAACACCAAAATCGCGGACAGAGCAGCCAGCGGAATGTGCAGCGCCCACGGCGCGGCCACCATGACCACCAGGGCCAAGACCACGGCGTGGGTCATGCCGGCCACCGGGCTGCTGGCCCCCTGCTTGACATTGGTGACGGTGCGCGCGATGGTGCCGGTCGCGGGCATGCCCCCCACCAGGGGAGAAACGATGTTGGCGACCCCCTGCGCGAGCAGTTCTTGGTTGGCGTCGTGGCGATCGTCGATCATCTGGTCGGCGATGCGGGCGCAGAGCAGGGACTCGATCGCGCCCAACAAGGCCAGGGTCAAGGCCGAGGGCCACATCCGCTGGACGCTCACCCAGTCCCACTCCGGCCAACGCCAGCCAGGCCAGACGCTGGGGATGCCCCCAAAACGTGATCCGATGGTTTCGACCTCGATGTCCGCGACCCGGGTGATCAGGGTCACCAAGACCAGCGCCACCAAGGAGGCCGGCATCAGGGCCAGCCGTTTGCGCCAGCGACTGTTCGCCCCCAAACAAGCCGGCAAGCCCCACTGCCACAGCAGCAAGACAGACAGGACCCCCAGCGAGACCCCCAACGCCATCGGGTCGAAGGTGGACGCATGCGCCCTCAACTGGGTCAAGATGCCCCAAAAATCGGCTGGCATGGCGTCGATGCGCAGGCCAAAGAAGTCTTTGAGCTGGGAGAGGATGATCAACACCGCAATCCCGTTGGTGAATCCAATCACCACCGCCACTGGAATGAATCGGATCAGGGCGCCCAAACGCATCAAACCCATCAGAAACAGGATCGCCCCTGACATCAGGGTGGCGAGCAGCAAATGCGCTGGGCCGTGGCGCTCGAGGATGCCGTAGACGATGACGATGAAGGCCCCGGCCGGCCCCCCGATCTGCGCCCGACTGCCGCCCAGGGCGGAAATCAAAAACCCCGCCACGATGGCCGTGATCAAGCCCGCCTGAGGCTGCAAGCCACTGGCGATGGCAAACGCCATGGCCAAAGGCAAAGCGACCACTGCCACCGTCACGCCCGCCCCCAAATCGCGAAGCAAGCGCTCACGGTCATAGTCGCGCAAGGCATCGATCAGGCGGGGACGGAAAAAGGCCATGAAACGAGCATAGCACCACGAGCCCCGCCCCCCCGCACTTCGGCGTCAGCCCGGCGCCAGGGTGGGGACGGGTGTTGGGCTTAAAATCCAAACCAACAGGAGCCTCCAGATGCCACTCTTTCGTCGCGCCGATTACCAGTCTGACACCACCCAATTTCTGGCCGAGTTGCGCCAACAAAAGCCCGACCTCGAGACCAGCCAGCGCCAAGGACGGTCGTTGCTGTGGGACAAGCAGGTGGATCGTGAGGTCTGGGCCCAATACCGAGCCGCCCAAGTGGCCCAAAAGCCCTACGTCTACCAGACCCAAAACACGTGAACCCGGTTGAATTGCCCGCCGGGCCCCAAGCCCCCAGTCTGACGGGCCCGGCAGCCACACCGGAGGTGGTTGACCATGTGGCCGTGGCGCGGTTGTACGGTGAGCCCCTGTTTGCGCTGCCCCAGGATTTGTACATCCCACCCGACGCGCTCGAGGTCTTTCTTGAGGCTTTCGAGGGGCCGCTGGACCTGTTGCTGTACCTGATCCGCAAGCAAAATTTCAACATCCTCGACATCCCGATGGCAGCGGTGACCCGCCAGTACCTGAGTTATGTCGATGAAATCCGCAACCGCAACCTGGAGCTGGCAGCGGAGTATTTGCTCATGGCGGCGATGCTGATTGAGATCAAATCGCGCATGCTGCTGCCGCCGAAGAAATCCGCCGAAGGCGACGAGGTCGAAGACCCACGCGCCGAACTGGTGCGTCGCTTGCTCGAATACGAACAAATGAAAATGGCGGCAGAGAAGCTGTCCCACGTGCCACAGTTTGGGCGTGATTTCCTGCGTGCGCAGGTCTACATTGAGCAGTCGCTACAACCGCGCTTTCCCGAGGTTCACATCGTCGATCTGCAACAGGCCTGGGCCGACATCCTCAAGCGAGCGAAACTGGTGCAACACCACAAGATCTCGCGCGAGGAGCTCAGCGTGCGCGAACACATGACCATGGTGTTGAAAAAGTTACAGGGGCGTCGGTTCATCGAATTCGAGCACCTCTTTGATGCCGACCGCGGCGTGCCCGTGCTGGTGGTGACCTTCATCGCCTTGCTCGAATTGGCCAAGGAAACCCTGATCGAAATCACCCAGGCCGAGGCGTTCGCCCCGATTTACGTGCGCCTGGCCTACACACCGGCCTGACCCGCCCCCCTGCCTTGGCGTGCGTTCAATACCGGCGCGCGGTCATCAGAATCAGGGCACGCATCAGCACATAAGAGAGCCGGTCCAACAAACGCTCGACCCAACCCAAATGTGCCAAACGGGGTTGGACCCGGTGCGCGCCCAGCGTCATGGCTTGTGACAGCCGTTGCTTGAGGTCCAAGGCGAAAGCTCGGTCCTGAATCACCACATTGGCCTCGCGCGCGAGCAACAGGCTCAGGGGGTCCAGATTGGAAGACCCCACCGTGGCCCACTGGTCGTCGATCACGGCCACCTTGGCGTGCAGGTAACTGGCATGGTATTCGTGGATTTCGACCCCAGCGGCCAGCAACTGGCGATAGACCACGCGGCTGGCACGGTAGGGCACCACGTACTCGTAATAGCCAGGCAGCAAAAGGCGAACCTTGACCCCACGCTGCGCCGCCAACTGCAAGGCGCGCCGCAGTTTACGCCCCGGAAAGAAAAAGGCGTTGGCGATCAAAATGTCGTGGCGCGCGCGGCCAATGGCCCGCAAGTAACTGCGCTGGATGCTCAGGCGATGGCGCAAATTGTCTCGCAAGACCAGCCGGATGGTGCCCTGCGAAGCGCTCAGCGGCCAAGGGTCCCCATCGATGAGGGCGTCAATCGCCGATCGCAGCTGTCGCGCGCGCAGATGGCGCGAGATCTCCAGGCGCGACCACAACTGGGTCATGGTGGCATGGATGTCCGCCACGCAATGGCCCCGCAGACGAACTGCATAATCCAGCCGTGGGTGGTCCAGTGGGCCCTGAATGTGGGGATCGTAGCCATCGTCGAGGATGTTGATGCCACCGCAAAAAGCCACCTGCGCGTCGACCACGCACAGCTTGCGGTGCAAGCGACGCCAGCGGCTGGGAAACCAGACCCCGATGGATCCCAAGGGGTCGTACACGCGCCAACTCACGCCCGCCTGGCTCCATCGCCTCAACCACTCGGGGGACATGTCGCGCGACCCGGCACCGTCGAGCACCACAGCGACTCGCACGCCCCGCCGGGCCGCTCGCTCCAGAGCCGCTGCGACTGCCGCGCCCTGACCCGCCACTTGGAACAAGTAGGTCTCAAAACACACCTCCTCGCGGGCCTGATCGATGGCCTCGATCAAGGCGGGGAAAAACTCGGTGCTGCCCTGCAACAAGCGCCACTCGGGCGACCTGTCGGGGTTGAGCGTGCTCATGCGATGGACAGTCCAAAGCGGGGCAACCACAGGATCGCCTCGGCGTTGCTGGGAGAAAACACCTCGTCGGCGGCCTGCTGCCAGGGCAACCAGCGCCAGGCGGTGTGCTCGTCGGGGTGCAAACTGACGGGCATCGCCGAGGGCAGGGTCAAGCCAAACACCCGCTCGGTGTTGCGGGTCACGCCTGGGGCGTAGCGGTGCAGGTACTTGGGATAAATGTCGTAGGTGTTTTGCAGCCCCCAATCGAGCAGGCGATGGCCACTGGCCCGGGCGTCGATGCCTGTTTCTTCCCACACCTCGCGGCATGCGGTCAACTCCCAGGGCTCGTCAGGGCTGTCTTTGCTCCCGGTGACCGACTGCCAGGTCCCCGAATCGACGCGGCGGATCAACAGCACCTGCCCGTCGGCGGTGTGAATGATGACCAACACGGATTCAGGCCATTTGTAGGCTTTGGAGGGGGTCAATGCCATGCCCTGATTTTGCCGCCGCCGGGCGGCTTGTGCACTCGGGTGACACCCCATCCCAGCGCCCCATGTGGCCTTGCGCTAAAGTCGCTCCATGCCCGCCAACGATGTCCATTTGCGATCCGCCGAAAACCAGCGGGGCATCGTTGCCATGTTGCTGGGGATGGCCTTTTTCTTGGCCAACGACACCTTGGTCAAACTCGCCAGCGAAACCTTGCCGACCGGACAACTCATCTTCATCCGGGGTGTTTTGGCGACCCTGTGGCTGTTGATCATGTGCGCCCACCGAGGTCTGTTGCCCCAGTGGCGCACGCTGGCCGATCGTGCCGTCTGGCAACGCGGGGTCCTCGACGGAACGGCCTCGATCATTTACCTCACCGCCCTTTTCCACCTGCCGCTGGCCAATGCGACGGCGATCAACCTGGCCTCGCCGCTGTTCATCCTGGTGTTGGCCGTGGTGTTTTTCGGCGAACGCTTGCGCTGGGGGCGCACCCTGGCCGGGGTGGTGGGCTTTGGTGGCGTCTTGCTGGTGATCCGCCCCACGACGGAAGGCTTCAACGCTTACGCCTGGCTGTGCGTGCTGGGCACGCTGATGCATGCGGCCCGCGACGTGATGACCCGGCGCATCGGCTCTGGCGTGCCCGGCTTGCTCATCACGCTGGCCACGGCCTTGTGCGTGACGCTGATCTCAGGGCTTTGGTCGCTCAGCGAGCCTTGGCGCCCCATTGAGCCTGTGGCACTGACTTGGCTGGCGCTGGCGTCGATCTGCCTGGCGTGGGCCTATCACCTTATCATTGTCGCCATGCGACACGGCGAGATGGGCGTGATCGCACCGTTTCGCTACAGCGCCTTGCTGTATGCCGTGGTGCTGGGCTACCTGATCTGGGGCGAAGTCCCCGATGGATGGACCTGGGTCGGCATCGCGCTGCTGGTGGGTGCCGGATTGAGTTTGATATGGAGCAACCGAAAATGATCGAAACCAAACACCTGTTCACACTGACGCTGGAGGTCCCGAGCATCAAGGACCTGGGACTCACCCCCTGGGGCGCGCGCAAGATTGCCCAGGTCACGGGTGGGCGCTTCGAGGGCGAGCGCATCAAGGGCACGGTGCATGCCGGCCCCGGCGGCGACTGGCTGCTGTTGCGCAACGACGGGGTGCTGTCGCTGGATGTGCGCATCACCCTCGAGACCGACGATGGCCATCTGATCTACATGAGCTACCGCGGCATGCGCCATGGCCCCAAAGAGGTCATCGAGCGGCTCAACCGGGGCGAAAAGGTGGAACCTGGTAGTTACTACTTCCGGATGGTGCCTCAGTTCGAGACCAGCTCCGAAAAATACAGCTGGCTGAACCGGTTGGTGGCCGTGGCCACCGGGCACCGCGAGCCCACGGGTCCGATTTACACCGTGTACGAGGTGCTCTGACACCCCGGTGGCCGGTGCATGGCCCTGGACGGGAATCGCCTGAACAGGCGACCCCGCTCAGGCCGTGGCTGGCGGGTTGCGCAAGCGAATGTGCAACTCGCGAAGCTGCTTTTCGTCCACCAGACTGGGGGCCTGGGTCAGCAGACACTGGGCGCGCTGCGTCTTGGGGAAGGCGATCACGTCGCGGATCGAATCGGCCCCGGTCATCAGGGTCACGATGCGGTCCAGGCCAAACGCCAGGCCACCGTGCGGGGGCGCCCCGTACTGCAAGGCGTCAAGCAGAAAGCCAAACTTCAGGCGTGCCTCATCGGGGGTGATCTTGAGGGCGTCAAAGACCTTTTGCTGCACGTCGGCGCGGTGGATGCGCACCGAACCACCGCCGATCTCCCAGCCATTGAGCACCATGTCGTAACCCTTGGCGATGCACTTTTCGGGGGCCGTCACCATCCAGTCCTCGTGGCCGTCTTTGGGGGCCGTGAAGGGATGATGCACCGCCGTCCAGCGATCCTCTTCCTCATCGTGCTCGAACATGGGAAAGTCCACCACCCACATTGGCGCCCAACGGTCCTCGAAAATGCCGGACTTGCGGCCAAATTCGCTGTGCCCGATCTTGACCCGCAGGGCACCCATGGCGTCGTTGACCACCTTGCCCTTGTCGGCGCCAAAAAACAAAATGTCGCCGTTGGCCGCGCCAGTGCGTTGTAAGACTGCGGCGATGGCCGCGTCGTGCAAGTTTTTGACGATGGGCGACTGCAGGCCATCGCGACCCGCCGTGACATCGTTGACCTTGATCCAGGCCAGGCCCTTGGCGCCATAGATCTTGACAAAGTCGGTGTAGCCATCGATCTCGCCGCGTGAGATCTCGGCACCGCCGGGCACCCGCAGGGCCACGACCCGACCGCCCTTGGTGGTGGCGGGGGTCGAGAACACCTTGAAGTCCACGTCGGCCATGACATCGGTGAGTTCGGTGAATTCGAGTTTGACGCGCAAGTCGGGCTTGTCGGAACCATACAGGCGCATGGCCTCGGCATAGGCCATGACGGGGAAATCGCCCAGGTCGATGCCCAGGACCTTTTGAAAGACGTGCTTGATCATGCCCTGGAACATGTCGCGGATGTCTTGTTCGGTCAGAAACGAGGTCTCGATGTCGATCTGCGTGAATTCGGGCTGGCGGTCGGCCCGCAGGTCTTCGTCGCGGAAACACTTGGTGATTTGATAGTAACGGTCAAAACCAGCCACCATCAGCAACTGCTTGAACAACTGCGGCGACTGCGGCAGGGCAAAAAACTGCCCGTCGTGCACGCGACTGGGCACCAGGTAGTCGCGCGCGCCCTCGGGCGTGCTCTTGGTCAGCATGGGGGTTTCGATGTCGACAAAGCCATGCTCGTCGAGAAATTTGCGCAGCTCCATCGCCACGCGATAGCGCAGCATCAGGTTGTTTTGCATGTAGGGACGGCGCAGGTCAAGCACGCGGTGGGTCAGGCGGGTGGTCTCGGAAAGGTTCTCGTCGTCGAGCAAAAACGGCGGGGTGACGGAAGGGTTGAGCACCGTCAATTCGTGGCACAGCACCTCGATCTTGCCACTCTTGAGGCCATCGTTGGTGGTTCCCTCGGGGCGGGCGCGCACCAGGCCCTTGATCTGGACGCAGAACTCGTTGCGCAGGCCCTCGGCGGCCTTGAACATCTCGGGTCGGTCCGGGTCGCACACCACCTGGACATGGCCCTCGCGGTCACGCAGGTCGACAAAAATGACGCCGCCGTGGTCGCGGCGGCGGTTGACCCAACCGCACAGTTGCACGGTTTGACCCATCAGGGCCTCGGTCACCAGACCGCAATAGTGTGTTCGCATGGACATGGCTGTTTCTCTCAACGGGCGGGGACAATGGCCCCATCAAAGGTGAATCAAGGGTTGGAGGACTGGGAAATCCGGTCCGCGACGCGTTCGTCGGGCACCACGGCTCCCATGGAAATGATGTAGGTCAGGGCCTGGTCCACGCTCATGTTGAGCTCGCGCACTTCGGCCCGGGGCACGATCAAAAAATAACCGCCCGTTGGGTTTGGGGTGGTCGGCACATAAACGCTGAGAAACTCGCCATCGAGCGACTCGGCCACTTCGCCCGAGGGCGAGCCGGTCTGAAAAGCGATCGTCCAGACGCCAGCGCGGGGAAACTGGATCAGCAACGCCTTGCGAAAGGCATTGCCGTTGCTGGAAAACAGGGTGTTCGAGACCTTCTTGACGCTGGTGTAGATCGACTTGACGATGGGGATGTTGGTGAACAGGCGATCCCACTGTTTGACCCACCAGCGCCCGGCGACATTGGAGACCAAGGCGCCGGTGGCCAAGAGCAAGACGAACATCAGGGCCACACCCAGGCCGTGGTACTGGCTCAGGGTGTCGATCCAGTTGCTGCTGCCGACGGGGACCACGATCCCGATCGCCCCCAACAAACCAGCAAACACCCCATCGAGCACGCCATAGAGCCAGGTCAGCACCCAAACCGTGATGGCCAGAGGCAACCAGACCAGCAGGCCAGCGATGAGGTATTTTTTGAAGTGCATGAGGGCCTTTTAATGGCAGGCGCACGAGGCGCCACAGGAACCGGCCGTGCCGCCGTCTGAAGACGAGGCGGCGGCGGTGGCCGCTTCGGCGGGTTTGGCTTCGGACTTTTCGCCCGCGGCCGGGGCAGCAGCACCGCCTGAACCGCCACGGAAATCTGTGGCGTACCAGCCTGAGCCTTTGAGCTGGAAACCAGCGGCCGTCAACTGCTTGGCAAAGGTGGCTTTGCCGCAAGCGGGACACGCATTCAGCGGGGCGTCAGAGATTTTTTGCAACACGTCCTTGGCATGGCCGCAGGACTCACACTTGTAGGCGTAAATGGGCATGGTGGACCTCAAGGAAGGGGTTGGAAAACCCACCATTATAGGACGGGGCGCTGGCCTCAACCCAGCGATGGGGTTTCCCGAACGAGCGCGAACTCAGGCCTCGGACAGGTTCAACCGGTGGTGGCTGCCTCGTCGGTTGGCGATGGCTTGCGGCCCCAGGGTCCCAATGACCATGCCCACCACCGAAGCCAGCAAGCCGGCCAACTGCGCCGGGAACTCCTCGCCAGCGGGCGTGGCCAGAAACACGCCCCAAGACAGCAGGCCCAGCACCATCGAGAACACGGCGCCCTGGGTGGTGGCCCGTCGCCAGTACAGGCCGGCGGCCAGGGGAACGAAGGCCCCAACCAGGGTCACCTGATAGGCGCCAGAGACCAGCTCATAGATCGAGGTGCCTTGCATCGCGATGGCGTAGCTCAGGACCAAGCCGCTGAAGACCAGCACCGTCACCCGCATGGCCCGCAGACCCTGACGGTCGGACAGGTGGGGGTGAAACTGGCGCCAGATGTTCTCGGTAAAGGTGACGCTGGGTGCCAGCAAGGTCGCCGACGCGCAGGACTTGATCGCCGAGAGCAAGGCACCAAAGAAGAGCACCTGCATGAAAAATGGCATTTGTTCCATGACCAAGGTCGGCAAAACCTTTTGGGGGTCCTCGGCAATCAGTTCGGTCGCCCGCTCGGGCATGATGATCAGCGCGCTGACGACCAGGAACATGGGCACAAAGGCAAACAGGATGTAGCAAACACCACCGATCACCGGCCCCCGGGTGGCCGCCTCGATGCTGTTGGCCGACATGACCCGCTGAAAGACGTCCTGCTGCGGAATCGACCCCAGCATCATGGTCAGCGCAGCCGCCAGGAAAAAGGCCACTTCCTTGAAGCCGGGCTCGGGCCAGAACTTGAACATGTCCTGGCTGACCGCGTAGGCGATGACCTTGTCCGCGCCGCCCGCTTGCTGCCCGGCAAACAAGGCCAGAATGGACAAACCAAGGACCAGGATGATCATCTGGATGAAGTCGGTCACTGCGACCGACCACATGCCCCCGAACAGGGTGTAGGCCAAGATCGACACAACCCCGATGACCATCCCCAGGGGCAGGCTGATCGCTTCGCCAGAGAGCACATGAAACACCAACCCCAGGGCGGTGACCTGGGCCGACACCCAGCCCAGGTAACTGACCATGATGATCACCGAGCAGGCGATTTCGACTGGTCGACCGTAGCGTTCGCGGTAGTAGTCCGCGATGGTCAGCAGGGTCATTCGATACAGCCGCGCCGCGAACAAGAGACCGACCAGGATCAGGCAAGTTCCGGCGCCGAACGGGTCCTCGACCACCCCCCCCAGCCCAGACTGCACGAACTTGGCTGGGATGCCCAGCACCGTCTCAGAACCAAACCAGGTGGCAAAGGTCGTGGTCACGATCATGATCAAGGGCAAATGACGCCCTGCGATCGCGTAATCGGCTGAATTTTTAACCCGCTTGGCCGCCAGCAAGCCGATGGCGATGGTGACCAGCAAATAGACGAGGACCAGGGTCAGCAGCATGGACGCTCCATTCGATGAGTGGATCAATACCAAGAGGACATCTGGACCCAAACCTGCAGCGCCAGCAAACTGATCACAAAGCCCAGGCCCATGTAAATCAACACCCGCAACAGCGTGTTGGTGCGCTGTTGCTCTCGCATGAGTTGCTCCAACAGCTCGCGGTCGCCGCCCGAGTGCGCGGTCAGCCGATCGTGGATCAAGCGAGGCAATTGGGGCAACATTTTGGCGTAATACGGCGCCTGGTTGCGCAGTTCCTGCCACAAACGCTTGGGCCCCACCTGCTCCAGCATCCAGCGTTCCAGAAAGGGCTTGGCGGTGCTCCACAAATCAAGTTCGGGGTCAAGCTGTCGGCCCAGGCCCTCGATGTTGAGCAAGGTCTTTTGCAACAGCACCAACTGGGGCTGGATTTCGACGTGAAAGCGACGCGAGGTCTGGAACAGCCGCATCAGCACCATGCCCAAGGAAATTTCTTTCAAAGGACGGTCGAAATAAGGCTCGCAGACGGCCCGGATGGCGGCTTCGAGCTCGTCCACACGGGTCTGTGCCGGCACCCATCCCGACTCGATGTGCAGCTCGGCCACCCGCTTGTAATCGCGCCTGAAGAAAGCGGTGAAATTTTGCGCCAGGTATTCTTTGTCGTACTCGGTCAAGGTGCCCACGATCCCAAAATCGAGTGAAACGTAACGCCCAAAGGTTTCGGGCTCAATGCTGACCTGGATGTTGCCCGGGTGCATGTCGGCGTGAAAGAAGCCATCGCGAAACACTTGGGTGAAGAAAATCGTCACGCCGTCACGCGCCAGCTTCGGGATGTCGACGCCGGCATCGCGCAAACGATCGACCTGGCTGATCGGGATGCCCTTCATGCGTTCCATGACGATCACCTCGGTGTGGCAATGGTCCCAGAACATCTCGGGGATGAGCACCAGGTCCAGGCCATCCATGTTGCGCCGCAGCTGGGCCGCGTTGGCGGCCTCGCGCACCAAATCGAGTTCATCGTGCAGGTACTTGTCGAACTCGGCCACCACTTCGCGGGGCTTGAGGCGGCGCCCATCGGCAGACAACCGTTCGAGCCAACGTGCCATCAGGCGCATCAGATCCAGGTCTTTCTCGATCACCCCCAACATATTGGGGCGCAACACCTTGACCGCGACCTCACGAGGCGGGCCATCGGGGGTGGCGAGGGTGGCGAAATGCACCTGAGCGATCGAGGCGCTGGCCACGGGGGTGCGGTCAAAGTCAACAAAAATTTCGGCAATGGGGCGACCAAAAGCCCGCTCGATGGTGGCCACCGCGACCTCGGACGGGAACGGGGGCACACGGTCTTGCAAGAGGGCCAATTCGTCGGCGACGTCTGGCGGCAACAGGTCACGCCGGGTCGAGAGGACCTGGCCGAACTTGACGAAAATCGGCCCCAAGTGCTCGAGCGCCATGCGCAGGCGCTGCCCGCGCGGGGCACCCAGGTCGCGGCCCCACCCCACCAGCCGAGACAAGGTTCGCAGCCCAGCGTGGTTGATGCCCTGCAACACCATCTGGTCCAGGCCAAACCGAAAAACCACCCACAAAATGTAGGTGCTGCGGAAAAAACGCTTCATGACGCCCCAGCCCCGGGCCGAATGGGTGCGGTGGGCGCGTATCGCCGCAAAGCCTGCATGGCACGCTGCCCCAGTTGGAACAGCGCCCGCGCCGGGGCATCGCCCACCAGTCGGGCCAGGTCCTCTTCGGGGCTCCAGCGCACGTGGTCGACCAACCAATTGACCTCGGCGGCCAACTGAACATCGCCTTCGATGCGCAGTGGGGGACGCTCGCCCCGCACCAGTTGGGCGGCCAGGTCCCAAGGCGAGACCTGCCCCAAGTCCAGGGTCAGGTCCGACGCCGATGGGGTGGGTCGCACATCGAGCAAGCCAGCGGGCGTGAAGGCCCACGAAAGGCTGCGGCGTTGCCAGCGGATCTGCACGGTACGACCCGACAGGCGCCGCGTGCGTGGCAAAGCCTGGGGATTGGCCTGCAACACGTGGTTCAAAAAAAGAACCCCTTTGAGTTGCATTTCCTGGACAAGCCAGTCCGGCGGCTGGGCTGAGCCCAAGGCATCAGCCAGCCAAGAAGGAGGGGGAGGAAGAAACGACGCAGGCATGGGCCGATTGTAGGTGTTGCCCATGCCCGCCTGACGGGCTCAGGCCACGGCGCGCGTGCGCCGGGTTTATTGCAAAGCCTGGACGCCAGCCACCAGCCAGCCGTCCTGTCCCTCTTTGGTACGGGTCATGTTCCAAACCTCTCGGAAGGGGCTGGGGCCAGCGGACTGGTCTTCACGGATCAGGCCCGAGAACTCGATGCTGGCCATGAAGCCGGCGCCCAAGTCTTCGATGCCCAGCAATTGCGCCTGCAACATGACCACCTCGGTCTTGTTGGGCACGCCGCCCGACTGGGCTTCGCGCTCAGCCAGTTGCTGTCGGATCTCGCCGACCATTTCATCGGTCATCATGGCGCGCAAAGCGGTGATGTCCGAGCGATCCCAAGCGTCTTGCAACGCAATGAAATTGGACTTGGCGGCGGCGACAAAGCCGTCGACGTCAAAGTCGGCCGGGACGCTCCAGTTCTGGCTGCCACCGATCAGGCTCGAGCCTATGCGTGCCCCGGCACGGGTGGGCGTGCTCGACTCAAATTGAGCCGGGCCTTCCCAGGGGCGGGCGGATGCGTCGTTGCCGACATTGCGGGGGTTGTACTGCGGGGCGGGGGTGGCCGACTCGGGACCGGCACCCTGGAATGCGTAGGGCGTCCCCTGGTTGCGACGACGCAGGAACATGCCCACCACGGCCAACACGATCAAGGCCAGCAAGCCAAACAACAACACCTGGCCAAAAGCTTCGCCCAAACCCAGGCTGTGGGCGAGCCAAGCCAGACCCAGGCCCGCAGCCAGGCCACCGAGCATGGCACCCCAGGGCTTGCGCTGGCTTTGGGCTGCGGCTGCGGCAGGCGCCGCCGCAGGCGAAGGGGTCGGCTGAGCGGCAGGCGCCGCCTGGTTTTGCGTCGGGGTGGCCGGCGCAGGGCGAGCCGCCTCGCGCTGGGTGACGTTGGACGACTGACGCCCCACCGATTGGCCACTGCCCAATCGCTTGGCCGCTTCAGACTCCAAACTGGTCAAACACAACAAAGTCGCGAAAGAGAGTGTCAACAAACCGGATTTCATACCGCCTCCAATCATCTGATGCTTCATCAAGTCTTGATTCCAACATGAAGCGCCACCACACCGGCGGTCATGTTGTGAATATCCACATGCGAAAAGCCATTGTTCAGCATAAGGTCTTTGAGCGCCTGCTGGTCGGGGTGCATTCGGATCGACTCCGCCAGGTAACGGTAGCTGGCTTCGTCACGCGCGACCCAACGCCCAAGCAGGGGCAAGACCTTGAACGAGTAAACATCGTAAGCCTTTTCGAGCGGTTTGGCGACCTTGGAAAACTCCAATACCAAGAGTTTGCCGCCGGGCTTGAGCACGCGGGCCATTTCGCGCAAGGCGCGGTCTTTGTGGGTCATGTTGCGCAGCCCAAAGGCGACGCTGACCCGATCGAAGTACTGGTCAGGGAAAGGCAATTGTTCCGCATCACACACCACGGTTGGCAACACCTGCCCTCGGTTGAGCAGACGATCACGCCCGACCCGCAGCATGGCTTCGTTGATGTCGGTGTGCACCACTTGGCCGGTGGGCCCGACTTTGTCAGCGAAAGCACTGGCCAGATCCCCCGTGCCGCCGGCAATGTCCAGCACCCGGTGACCGGGTTGCAGGTCGGCCACCCAACCGGTGTAAAACTTCCAGACCCTGTGCAAACCCAAGGACATCAGGTCGTTCATGATGTCGTAGCGCGACGCCACCGAGTCAAAGACGCC